>SAMEA104404097__coassemble_1628_pt1 | contig 18038 bp, 12 predicted proteins | sample SAMEA104404097__metabat2_low_PE_069 | metagenome-assembled genome bin SAMEA104404097 (sample SAMEA104404097) | Balaenoptera acutorostrata
GCGAGAACTGGTATTACTTTACCAATTCCGGCACAATGCTGACTGGCTGGCAGCAGCTGGGAGATTTTTGGTATTATTTCTATCAGAACGGTGCAATGGCAGCCAATACCACCATTGATGGCTGTTATCTGAACGATTCCGGCGTCTGGGTTTAATTGAAAAAATAAGAATGCGTGTATCGAATGGATTCGATGCACGCATTTTGTTTTAAAAGATGGGGCAATTGGTTCTCAGACTGTGTTCTGCCAGCAAATACAACTGTCTATTTATACATTACGAATGTATAAAATTGAATGAATATGCAAAAATGGAATTCGACAAATCCCGCAGCGGATTCCTTTGAAACTGACGTTCGGTCATAAAAAATGCCTCTAAAAATGCGAATAAACACACAAAATGCAGTTAAAAATAAAGAAAATATTCGTTTAAATGTGGAAGTGTTGCATAAATACAAAATACCTCTTGCATTTTATGCGAGAGAAGTATACAATGGGGACCAGACACTCAAGGAAATGAAAAAATATACATTGAGCACAGTCACATCGATGACCGCTGAGAGGAGAGCGGCGGGCACCGGAAAACAGGAGGAGATACACATGAAAAAAGCACTTGCAATGATTCTGGCCGCCACTATGGCGTTCAGTCTGGTTGCTTGCGGCGGCGCACCCGCTTCTGGTAGCACAGAAGGTTCCACCGCAGCCAGCACCACCGGTACTGCATCTACCGAAGGCAAAAAGACCCTGGCAGTTCAGGTCGGTACCAATCTCGAAACCATCGATCCCGGCCTTAACACCGCAGCCGATGTATCGAACATGATTATCACCATGTTTGAGCCCCTGCTGATTATGGACGAGAACAATACCGTGCAGCCCGGTCAGGCTGAAAAATGGGAAGTCAGTGAAGACGGACTGACCTGGACTTTCACCCTGCGTGACGGTCTGAAGTGGTCCAACGGCGAGTCTCTGACCGCTGAGGACTTCGTTTATACCCTCAATCGTATTGCAGACCCGAAAACAGCTGCTCCTTACGGCGAGACTGCTGTGGGCATGATTAAAGGCTATGACGAAGTAACCGCCGGCACCGCCGATTCTCTGGCAGTGTCCGCTCCCGATGAAAAGACCTTGGTCATCGAGCTGGCTTATCCCTGCTCTTACTTTGATAAGATGGCAGCTTTTGCAGCCCTGTCTCCGGTAAACAAGACTGTGGTTGAGGCCGATCCGGACGGCTGGTGCACCAAGCCCGAAACCTACGTTTCCAACGGCCCCTACATGATGAAAGAATGGACCGTCGGTCAGCAGATCGTCTGCGAAAAGAACCCTCACTACAACGGCGGCTGGGATAAGGATAAGGTCGTCACCGACGAGATCACCTTCCTGTTGATGGAAGACTCCACCGCTGCTTATACCGCATACCAGACCAACCAGGCACAGCTGATTAAGAATGTTCCCTCCGAAGAAATCCCCAGCCTGACCCCAGCTTCTGAGGGCGGCGATTTCCATGTAGAGCCGATCATGGGCACCAGCTATATCAGTTTCAATGCTGAAAAAGAACCCTTCAACGATCCCCTGGTCCGCAAAGCTCTGACTCTGGCTGTTGACCGGGAGTACATCACCAATGTTTTGATGGAAGGCACCGGAATCCCTGCGTATAACGTCGTTGGCCCTGGCATCAGCGACAACGGCAGCAGTGAATTTGTTGAAAACAGCAGCAAGGATGCGATCCCTGATGATTACGAAACCTGCATTGCACAGGCTCAGCAGGCTTTGGCCGAAGCAGGCTATCCGGGTGGCGAAGGCTTCCCCGTGATTACCTACACCACCAACGACGCAGGTCACAGCAAGGTGATCGCTGAGTATATGCAGACTCAGTACAAGGATGTTCTGGGCATTGATATGAAGGTTGAAATCGTCGAATGGGCCTCCTTCACCGCTATGCGGCGTGCAGGCGACTACGAAATGGCCCGGAACGGCTGGGTCATGGACTACGACGATGCTTCCAATACTCTGGAAACCTTTATCAGCGACAACGGCAACAATGACGGCAAGGTTTCCATCCCCGAAGTGGACCAGGCGATGGAAGCTTCCAAGGTAGGCGATTCCGCTGAGCACTTTGCACAGCTACACAAGGCTGAGGATGTACTGATGGAAAACTATGCAGTTGCTCCTTTGACCTACTCCACCGATGTTTGGCTCCAGTCTCCCTCTCTCAAGGGCAGCTGGCACAGCCCCTACGGCTACTGGTATCTGCAGTACGCTTACGTGGAAGAGTAAAATTTTGAAAAGCGGCGCAGCCTTTGGCTGCGCCGCTTTTTGTTATGCACCAGTTTGTAACAAGCGGTGTTTTGTAGTATACTCAGACCCAGGACATCAATCAAAACGGATAACGCACAAACGAAAGGAGCTTTTTGTTATGTACCAATTTCCAGATGGTCTTTTCACCGACGTGCGCGTGGAAAGCACCGACACCACCACCATCTGTCTGAACGACGGAGTGCTGACTCAAAACAAGGTAAAATCCGAAACCGGCGCTATGATTCGTGTGTTTGACGGCAAACGCTGGTATTATTCCGCCATTACCGAACTGGACCAGATCCAGCAGGCCATTCAGGACCTGGCTGCTATGGCAAAACCGGACCCGAAAATTGCCGAGCATCCGGTGCTGAAAGCGCTGGAAATTAACCAGGGCAGCGAGCTGCGCTATCAGCAGAAGGATGTGCGAGGGGTGCCCTCTGCCGAAAAGCTGGCTCTGCTGCGCTCCCATCAGGAAGTATTCGACCGGCACGACAACGTGAAACAGGTCGAGATGATCTACTCCGACAAGCACCTGGAAAAGCACATCGTGTCCAGCCTGGGCACCGATGTGACCTATGACCAGCAGTTTGCATCGGTCAACTTTACCTATACCGTGGTGGGTCACGATCTGCCCCACAGCGGCCGTTATCGCTGCTACAAACAGAATTTTGACGAGCTGACCGGTACCCATGAAGCCCTGGAAGCCGAGCTTGCAGCAGACATCCAGTATACCGCTCATGCCGTTCCGATGGAACCGGGCGTGTATACCTGCGTGTTCTCGCCTGTGACTGCCGGTGTGTTCGCCCATGAAAGTTTTGGTCACAAGAGTGAGGCCGATTTTATGATCGGTGACGAGACCATGAAGCGGGAATGGAAGCTGGGCAGCCGGGTAGGCAGTGAAATGCTGAACATTCTGGACAGCGGCCTGCCCGAAGGCAGCGGCTATGTTCCCTTTGACGATGAGGGCTGCCGTGCCAAGAAAAATTACCTCATCAAAAACGGCATCCTGACCGGACGTCTGCACTCGGCTGCAACAGCTGCCGATTTGCAGGAACCGGCCACCGGAAACGCCCGTGCCATGAACTTTGAATTTGAGCCCATCGTCCGCATGACCAGCACCTTTATTGACGCAGGCACCCTGACCAAAGAGGAGCTGTTTGCAGGGGTCAAAGACGGCTTGTATGTGGCCGATTTCAAGCACGGTTCCGGCATGTCCACCTTTACCATTGCACCCAACAAGGCATACCGCATCCGGGACGGCAAAATCTGCGAGCCGGTGCGTGTGTCGGTGGTTTCCGGCAACGTGATGGAGACCCTGCACAACATCGACGGCCTGTCGGATACCGTAGAGCTGACCAGCAGTGCACTGGGCGGCTGCGGCAAGATGGAGCAGTATCCGCTGCCGGTTGCATTTGGCGGCCCGTATGTTCGGGTAAACGGCATCAATGTGCAGTAAGGGGGAGAGCAGAATGAAACGTGAAGTATACAGCTATCGCACCGTTATGACCACCCTGAACATTACTCAGAACAAGGTGGACTCTGTGCGTAAAAAAGACATTACAAAAACCGGCTGCCGGGTGTATGAAAACGGCTTTGTGGGCATCAGCGGCTGCTTTGGTGAGCCGACAGAAGAAACCTGGAAGGCTGCCGAAGAGAATCTGGAACTCCGGATTCCGTATTCGTATCCGCTGGAGTCCGGCAAGGTACGCACCGAGGACCGCCGGGAGCAAATGCTCACCGAACAGCAGTTTCTGGAACAGTCCGAAGCCATGCTGGAACAGCTCAGCCGGGAGAATCCCAAATTCATTTTTTCCAATAAGCTGTTTATGGTGGATGTGACCGAAACCCTCACCGGTGAAGCCGGACTGCGGTACGAATACAAAGACCGGTACTATATCTTCTCGGTGATCTTTAAGCACCTGGATTCCAATGCGGTGTTTGACGGCGGTTTCGGTATGGAAGGACGCACCTTTGACACCGAGACTTTCCTGCGGGACGCACACTGTCAGCTGGAAGCCTACCAGAACCCGGTAGAACTGCCGGAAGGCAAGACCCTGCCCGTGGTGCTGGATTTCTACAATCTGGGCGGAAAATTCCAGGAGGGCCTGTCTGCCGAGGCACTGGGCAAAGGCACCTCGATTTTTGACGGCAAGCTGGGCAAGACCCTGTTCAGCCCGGAGTTCACCCTTTCGGTGGATCGCTCGGCCGAAAACATCGGTACCGCTTTCTTCGATCCGGAGGGCAGCACCCTGGAAAAAGATCAGCTGCCGCTGATTGAAAACGGTGTACTCAAGCGGGGTTACTGTGACAAGAAGAATGCAGCTGAGTTTGGCTTTGAAAATACTGCCTGCGCCGATGGCGGCTATGATGATGTGCCGTCTCTGGGATGCTGCGGCTTCCGGCTTGCTCCGTCGGGCAAAACGCTGGCAGAGCTGCTGAACGGCGAGGAAGCCATCCTGATCGACACCATGTCGGGCGGCGACTGGACAGCCGAGGGCAATTTTGCATCTCCGGTCCAGCTGGCTTATCTGGTTCGGGACGGCAAACCGGTGGGACGGCTGCCGGAGTTTGGCCTGAGCGGCAACCTGTATGAATTGTTCGGCAAGGATTACCGGGGCGTTACCGCCGATAAGCCGTTCTTCAATGACCGCAAGCTGGTTGTTAATATGAAGAAAAACTGACCGCAAGTTGTTTTTTTAAGCCTTGCGTCACGCTCTCCGCACTCCCTGTCATTCTGAGGAGCGAAGCGACGAAGAATCTTGAAGCTTGCAAACAGCTGAGAGGGAATGGCTGGAAAGATCCTTCGCTTCGCTCAGGATGACAGGACGAGGGGAGGCTAAGGATGACAGGACGAGGGGAGGCTAAGGATGACAGGAGGGCTTTAAGCTTTGCGGAGAGCTCTCCTCTTCTGTCATTCTGAGGAGCGAAGCAACGAAGAATCTTGAAGCTTGCAGACAGCTGAGAGGGAATGGCTGGAAAGATCCTTCGCTTCGCTCAGGATGACAGGACGAGGGGAGACTTAGGATGACAAAAGGGCTTTAAGCTTTGCGGAGAGCTCTCCTCTTCTGTCATTCTGAGGAGCGAAGCAACGAAGAATCTTGAAGCTTGCAGACAGCTGAGAGGGAATGGCTGGAAAGATCCTTCGCTTCGCTCAGGATGACAGGACGAGGGGAGGCTAAGGATGACAGGACGAGGGGAGACTCAGGATGACAGGACGGGGGGAGTGGCGACGGTTCCGGGTGATAGAAATATACAATACAAAAACGGACGGGCCTCGGAATTTCTGAGGTCCGTCCGTTTTCCTTAGGAAGAAAATCAAAAGGGGGATATTCAATCAAAAGAATGAATCAACGAATGTAAACAATGGGCTTAATCAGGTCCTTCGGCTTGTCCTTCATAAGCAGCAGCGCCTCTTCAACGTGCTCAAAGCCCTCAAACTCGTGGGTGACCAGCTTGCCGGGCTGGATGCGTCCGGCCTCGACCAGAGACAGCAGCTTTTCCATGCGCAGGCGTCCGCCGGGCATCAGGCCGCCGGCAATCTGCTTATGGCCCATGCCGCAGCCCCACTCGGCGCGGGGGATGCGCACATAGTCGCCTTCGCCCAGATAGTTCACGTTGCCGATCTTTCCGCCCGGCTTCAGGACACGGATGGCAGTGATGAAGGTGTCGTTGTCGCCGCCGGCAATCACAACGCGGTCAACGCCGCGGCCGTTGGTCAGCTCGGCAACCTGATCCTCGATGGAGCCGTTGCGGTAGTTGATGATGTGGGTTGCGCCGAACTCCTTGGCCAGCTCGATGCAGTTGGGGCGGGAGCCTACAGCGTAGATTTCGCTGGCGCCGCGGATCGCAGCACCGGCAACCGCCATCAGGCCAACGGGGCCGATGCCGATAACCAGCACCTTGTCACCGAACTGAATGTCTGCCAGCTCTACACCATGGAAACCGGTGGGAACCATGTCGCACAGCATAACGGCGGTCTTGTCGTCGATGGAATCGGGCAGGTGAGCCAGGTTGCCGTCGGCGTCGTTTACATGGAACAGCTCTGCAAAGACGCCGTCCTTGAAGTTGGAAAACTTCCAGCCGGCCAGCATGCCGCCGGAGTGCATGGAGTAGCCGCCCTGAGCCTCGAGAGAATCCCAGTCGGGGGTGATGGCGGGAACTACGACACGGTCACCGGGCTTAAAGTCCCGGACCAGCTCACCGACCTGTTCCACGATGCCCACAGCCTCGTGGCCAAGGATCATATCCCGGCGGTCACCGATTGCACCGGCCCATACAGTATGTACGTCGCTGGTGCAGGGGGAAATGGCAGTAGGACGAACGAGAGCGTCCTTGGGTCCCAGATGCGGAACGTCCTTTTCGACCCAGCCGATCTCGCCGATTTTTTTCATTGCAAAGCCTTTCATATAGTCAAACCTCCTGAAAGAAAATGAGTATTTCCAAAATTGAATTGACTGCATTATAGCATTGAAAAAACACAAAAAACAAGAGAAATAAACGCATTTTTTTTAAGTTTGGTTACCTTGATAAAAATTAGACAAAACCTTTGAGCAGGATAACTAAGTGAAGAAAAAATCAAGTAAAAAAATAAAAATCAAACAATTTTTTGCAAAAAACGCCATGGGGCTGGCATGTCAGCCCCATGGCGTATTATACAGAATCGATTGTTTGATTCACGACCCGTGGATCAATCGTGAATTGCAATCAGAGGTTTCATATAGGTGGATTCAAATTCGCTCAGGCGCTGATTGAAAATCGGGTCTTCACCGGCCAGCAGCTTGTGCTTGCGGCGGTGTGCATCCAGATCTTCGATCTCGTTGCCGATGATGCGTGCAGCAATGTTGGAGCAGTGGTCAGAAATACGTTCCAGCATGGTCAGCATATCCAGATAGATGATGCCGGATTCTACGCTGCATTTGCCTTCCTTGAGGCGGGAAATGTGCATTTCACGCAGAAGCTCGCACATACGGTCGATGGTTTCCTCCAGAGGTTCTACCTGATCGGCCACAGCCGGGTCGGAGTTTGCATAAGCGGTGTTGGTGAGATCCTGAACCTGTGCAACTGCGGTAAACAGCAGCTGGGCCTGCTTGAGCGCAGAATCCGAGAAACGAACCTCGTTGTCGTTCAGCTGCTGGGCACACTGCATCAGGTTGACGGTATAGTCGCCGATGCGTTCGTACTCGCCGATGAATTTGAGCATTTCCGAGATGGCCCGGTTTTCGTTGTCGCTGATCTCGTGGTCGCTCAGTTTGATGAGGTAATCACCGATCTGAACCTCCATCTTATCCAGCAGTTCTTCCCGATGGTTGACGTTGGAAACGGTTTCGGGGTCGTATTTTTTAAACAGACCGATGGTGTTGTTGAAGTTCACATAAGCACGGCGGGACATTTTTTCAACAGCGGCCTTTGCCTGCTGCAATGCAACAGCGGGGCTGTTGAGCAGACGCTCGTCCAGAACGGGCATCGACAGGTCCACAGCTTCACCGGGCTTTTCGGGAATGGTGCGTTCAGCCAGCCAGGCCAGGAATTTGGTGAAGGGAATAAAGGCCAGGGTGACCACCACGTTGAACAGAGTATGGAAGTTTGCAATGTCACCACGGCTCATAACATCGTTCCAGAATGGGAACAATCCAAGCCCTTTCAGACCGTAAATCGCACCCAGGAAAACAACCGAACCAACCACGTTGAAATACAGGTGAACCACAGCACTGCGCTTTGCGGCGGTGGAAGCACCGATAGAAGCCAGCAGAGGAGTGGAACAGGTACCGATGTTCTGACCCAGAATAATGGGGATCGCGCTGCCCCAGGTTACAACGCCGGTGCTGGACAGAGCCTGCAAAATACCGACCGATGCAGAAGAGGACTGAATCGCGATGGTAACCAGTGCACCGGCCAGAACACCCAGAATCGGGTTTTGCAGGCTGGTGAACAGCTTTAAGAAGAGCGGAGAATCACGCAGCGGCTCCACGGCGTGTTCCACGGTAAACAGACCGGTGAACAGAATGCCGAAGCCCATGCAGATCTGACCGATGTTGCGCTTTTTCGGGCTCTTGATAAAGACGAACAGGATGGCACCGATGAAAGCCACGATCGGGCTGAAGGTGGACGGCTTTAACAGGGTCATCAGCCAGCCGGAGCCGGTGATATCCGAAAGCCGGATCAGCTGACCGGTAACGGTGGTGCCGATGTTGGCGCCCATGATAACGCCGATGGCCTGTGCCAGCGTGAAAATGCCGGAGTTGACAAGGCCGATACAGATGACGGTGGTGCCCGCCGAAGATTGGATGAGGCCGGTAATGACCGCACCCAGAAGTACCGCTTTGGGTACGCTGCTGGTCAGACGCTGCAAAACAGTTTCCATTTTGCCGCCTGCCAGCTTTTCGAGGCCGGCACCCATGATGCTCATACCATAAAGGAAGAGCGCGATGCCGCCTGCCAGGTTGATGACGTCCAAGATTTGCATTTTTTAAAACCCCCTGTCCGGCCTTTCCTTTTGGCCGGTCCTTTCAAGATGTGCGGGTAATCGCCCTGCATCTCTTCATTCCACTGGCAGGACGTAAGTGAGCGGTGGCCATACGGGCCAAGAAGAAAATTGCTCACTTAAAATATTATAGCATTCAAAAATGATTTGCAGCAACAAAATCAGATGAAAAACCCCAAAACAGAACAAATATAGGATTTGTTTTACAAAAAAACAAAACGAAGTCATTTTTTTGGCAGAAACCCCGGATTTTTAGCTTACTAAAGAGGTTTAAGACAGCAGAGAAGCATACTATTGTGAGCGAAAAATCATTTTATAAACACTGCCGAGGGGCTATCCGGCGGCGCTTGACGGATTGCGGATTAAAACTGCTGGTCCAGAATCCAGAAAAGCTTCCATAAAAAATGCGGTACCACCGGGCGATTTGCTCAGCAGTACCGCATTTTTTGATTTTAGGTTTCTGTCATTACCACAAGATTTGCACGGGCAGGCAGACAGGTGGCGGTGTCGCCGTCCTTACGCAGCCAGCCGAAGCCTTCACAAAGATGGTCGGGACAGGGAGAATCCACAAAACGTGCAGCCCCATCTTGTACCTGGATGTTTACGGTGTAGTGGCCCGTATCCACATGGTACACTTCGTTTTTGTTAAGAGGCAGTTCCATCCGCTGGTTGTCGTCGCCGTAGGTGAGCACGGCGGTGGCGGCAGCCGGACGCTGATATGCCCAAAGAGCCAGGGCCAGAGCTGCCAGCAGCAGCACACCCGCAAAAATCAGGTTGGTTTTACGGTCTTTTTTAGAAGCATGGTCCTTCATTGCGGTCAAAGCCCCTTTCTCTGGAATGGTGCGGCAAACGATGTGTAAGAATGCACCCCACCTGTCTGAGCGGGGGAAAACCGCCCGGGCAAATGGGGTGCTTTTTAAATGCGAAACTTGTTGTGCAAGCGCTGATTACTTGGTGTAGTTATCAAAGTAACCCTGGATCAGAATGATGGGGGTGCCCTTGTCACCGCTGCCGCTGGTCAGGTCGGCCAGGCTGCCGATCAGGTCGGTCAGGCGGCGGGGAGTGGTGCCCTGGCTGGCCATGTTGCCGGTCAGGTCCTCAGCCTTCTTATCCTTTTCTACAATGGCTTCGGAGATTGCAGCCTTCAGGGCGTCGCCGGACAGGTCTGCAAAGTCGTTATCAGCCAGATACTTCAGCTTCAGCTCATTGGGAGTGCCTTCCAGGCCGGCGGTATAAGCGGGGCTTACAACGGGGTCAGCCAGCTCCCAGATCTTGCCAACGGGGTCCTTGAAAGCGCCGTCGCCGTAGACCATAACTTCGATGTTCTTGCCGGTGCGCTCTTTCAGCTCAGCGTGTACGCGGTCAACCAGCTCCTGGCAGTGGATGGGGAACAGCTTAACGCTGTCCTCGGTTGCCTTGTTGGAGCCCAGCAGGCCGTATTTGTCGTTGTAGCCGCTGCCGTTGACAGACTCGGTCATGATATCATCCAGGGTCAGGACCTTTTCGGCACCGGCCTTTTCCAGCAGACGCTTGGTGCGTGCGCGGGTGTGGATGTCGCAGGCCAGCACGGTCTTGGTGCGGCTCAGGATAGCAGTAGCGTTGTTTGCAAAGATGATCTCGCACTCAGCGCCTGCGCCTTCGATGACGCTGCGATAATATTCAACATAATCAACACCGGTGAAACGGTGCTTCTGGTAACCGAACAGTTCACGGTATTTTTCCTCAGTCAGCACATCGCTCCAGGGATTAACACCGCTCTCGTCCAGCTGATCCATGCTGATGAGGTGGTTGCCCACTTCGTCGCTGGGATAGCTGAGCATCAGCACAACCTTTTTGCAGCCGGCAGCAATACCGCGCAGGCAAACAGCAAACCGGTTACGGCTCAGGATGGGGAAGATGACACCAACGGTGCCGCCGCCCAGCTTGGCCTTAACATCAGCAGCGATGTCTTCGATCTGAGCGTAGTTGCCCTGTGCACGGGCTACAACAGCCTCGGTAACAGCAATAACGTCACGGTCGCGCAGCTCAAAGCCTTCGCTCTGTGCAGCAGCCAAAACAGAATCCACTACGATCTGGGCCATGTCGTCGCCCTTGCGGATGATGGGAGCGCGTACGCCCCGGGAAACAGTACCCACCAAACGTTCCATAATTTCCATGCTCCTTCTAATAGACAGCCTGTGACAGCCTCGGCAGGCTAGAAATACACAAACTCATACGTGAACTATTATACAGAAAAACTTACTCGGTGTAAACAGTTTTTTGCAATCAAAGCGGCATTCTTTTCCGGGAAAATCACCAAGTTTATCCAGCGTGCAGGCTGGCGCAATTTAGCAAATTGTCTTGATTTCAAAGATACGGTGTGGTAAAATTTGAGTAAGGATTTACGAAAGGCAAAACAAAACGCCACCAGCGGGAGAACCCGCCGAAAAAGGGCGGAGTGTTTTGTCCTTTTTATTTTATGTTGCTTTTTTGATTGTATCCTTTTAAACAGAGGAAACGGATCAAATTTAAAGGAGGCAGGAACCATGTCGAAGTATATTCTGGCACTGGATCAAAGCATGGCGGTCAGCCGGAGCATTCTGTTTGATGATGACGGCAATGTGGTGTGCGAGGCAAAGCGCGATGTACCGCAGCTGTATCCCCAGCAGGGCTGGGTGGAGCATGATGCAATGGAAATCTGGTCCAGCCAGTATGCGGTAATGATGGAAGTGATTGCCCAAAGCGGAATTGATCCCAAAGATCTGGCCGGTATCGGCATTGCAAACCAGCGGGAGACGACCATCCTGTGGGAAAAATCCACCGGCCGGCCCATTTACAACGCAATCAGCTGGCAGTGCCGCCGCACGGCACCCATCGTTCAGGAATTGCTGGACCAGGGGCTGGACGAGCACATCCGCAAAACCACGGGTCTTGTGCCGGATGCCTATTTTTCTGCCACCAAAATCAAGTGGATTCTGGACCAGGTACCCGGTGCCCGTCAGAAAGCCGAAGCAGGTGAGATCCTGTTCGGCACAGTGGATTCCTGGCTGCTCTGGAAGCTCACCGGCGGTGCGGTTCACGCTACCGATTACACCAACGCCAGCCGGACTATGCTGTTCGACATTGAGCGGCTCCAGTGGGATGATACGCTGTTAAAGGCATTGGACATTCCCCGGGTCATGCTGCCGGAAGTACACCCCTCCAGTTATGTATACGGTACAGTAAATATCGGCTGTGTGCCGGTGCCCATTGCGGCAGTTGCCGGTGACCAGCAGGCTGCCCTGTTCGGACAGGGCTGCTTTGAAGAAGGAAAGGCGAAAAACACCTATGTGACCGGATGCTTTTTGCTGATGAATACCGGTGATCGGCTGGTGCGCAGCAAGTGCGGGATGTTGGCGGGCCTGGCCTGCGGCCGGGACGATCATCCCCAGTATATTCTGGAAGGCAGCGTGTTTGCCGGCGGTGCGGTCATCGACTGGCTCAAGGACAGCATGCGGTTTATTGAAGGTCCGGAGGATGCCGCCTATTATGCCCAGAAAGTGCCGGACAACGGCGGCGTTTATATGGTACCCGCCTTTACCGGATTGGGTGCGCCTTACTGGGATATGTACGCCCGGGGCTGCATTGTGGGCATTACCCGCGGAACCAAGCGGGAGCATCTCATCCGGGCTGCGCAGGAGTCCATTGCCTACCAGACAGCCGACCTTGTAAAAGCCATGGAATGCGATTCCGGTATGGAGATCGGGGAGCTGGAAGTGGATGGTGCAGCCACACGGGAACGCTTTTTGATGCAGTTCCAGGCCAACATTTTGAACAAGCGTTTGCGCCGTCCGGCTACCCGCAACACCATTGCGCTGGGCAGTGCCTTTTTGGCGGGCCTGGCCGTAGGTGTCTGGAGTGATTTGTGGCAACTGGAAACCATGCTGTTCAACGATTCCACCTATGTGCCCATGATGGAAGAAGCCGAGCGCACCCGCCTGCTGGATGGCTGGCATCGTGCCGTTGGCCGTAGCCTTGACTGGGAAAAACACGACTAAATAAAACAAACCGCCGGGAGCCAAAAACTCCCGGCGGTTTTTAGTATACAGACAAAAAATCAGTGCAGGTCATAGCCGCAGCGGGACCAGTCAAAGCATTCGATCAGCTTTACCAGCTGGGCAAGGCCCTGTTCATCTTCGGCGGAAAAACGGTCGGTTTCGGGGCTGTCGATGTCCAGAACGCCAACCACCCGGTCATCTGCAAAAATGGGCAGTACGATTTCGGAATTGGAGGCCGAGTCGCAGGCAATGTGACCGGGAAACTGATGTACGTCAGAAATCCGCTGGATTTTTCCGGTTTGGGCGACAGTGCCGCAGACGCCCCGGCCCAGCGGGATACGCAGACAGGCAGGTTTACCCCAGAAAGGAGCCAGAACCAGCTGGCCGCCATCCATCAGATAAAATCCGGCCCAGTTTACCCGGGGCAGTGTCTGGCCCAGCAGGGCCGCCAGGTTGGACAGGTTTGCACAGGTGTGGGTTTCGCCCTCGGTCAGTGCCTGGGCGGTATTCAAAAGTTCGGTGTAAAATTCATTCATTCGGTAATTTCCTCATGACTCAGATATTTTTGAATAAATTCATCCAGTTTGCGGCCATAGGCTTCGCCGGAGGTGTACATACTCTCAATATGGCGGGTGGCATAGGGGAAGAAATAATCTTTTTCGGCGGGGTACATCTGGTAAAGTTCCGGGCCGTTTTCAAAGGGGACCAGCTGGTCTTCCTGACCATGTACAAACAGCATTGGAATATGCGAATGAGAAAGGCTTTCGGTCACGTCCGAATCGTCCAGATCATAGCCTGCAATCAGCCGGTTCAAAAGCCGCATGGGCTGGTACATGGGACCGATCTGATGTTTGAGCGAAGCATAGGCGTTTTTGTAGCCGCTGTCCTCCACAATGAATTTTACGTTATCCGGACAGTGACTGCTCATCTGCATGACCGTTGCGGCACCCATCGAGAAGCCATGCAGAATAATCTCCACATCTTTTCCGAATTTTTCCCGCAGAAAGTCTACCCAGAGCAGGCAGTCCTGTGTTTCCAACACGTCAAAACCGATGAATTTGCCGCCGCTTTTGCCGATGGCGGTATGGTCGCAGCAGAAAAAGTCGATACCCCGGTTTTTGTAAAAATCATAGAACATTCCGCCGGTATCCGCATGGTTGGAACGATAGCCGTGAATGATGAAGGCAATCTTTTTTCCACCGGAACCGCAGGGGTAATAAAAACCATGAAGTTCTTCGCCCCGTTTGGAATGGATGGTGTATTCTTCGGCAGGGCGTGCAATCAGCCGGTCGGCTGATTGATTCCGGAAATTGTAATAGGCAGGCCGGTGACCCTTGTTTGATTCAAAAAGGCTGAAAAAGGAAAGACGATGACGGTAAAAAATATACCGATACATCTCTTCCAGCAAAAAACCGGCACCGGCGGTCAGACCCGCAATCCAGGCTGTTTTCTTTTTCATAGAGAACCTCCGATTCACAAGAATGGACCGCTCAAAAAATGACCAACGGTCGATTCTTAAATTATAGCATAAATGTTTCCAGAATAGCACAGAAAGCGGCTAAATTTTACACAAAGTTGACAGTTTTCAAAAAGCAGGCCGGCCGCTCTTGCAACGAGCTGTTGCTTATGCTATTTTAAGCAGAGACCCGATGCATCAAAACAAAAAAGAATCGGGCCAAAACTTTGGGAAAACAGAGGGAGTTTTTCTTATGAAATGCAGGAATTACGCACACCGCGGTGCAAGCGGCAATTATCCCGAAAATACCATGATGGCTTTTCAGAAAGCACTGGAAGCCGGTTGTGAGGGTATGGAGTTTGATGTGCATTTGACCCGGGACGGGGAACTGGTCATCATCCACGATGAAACCATCGACCGCACCTCCAACAGCACAGGCTGGGTCAAGGATATGACCTATGAAGAGCTCTGTCAGGTGGACTTTTCGTATAAATGGGCTGGACAGGTCCCGTTCCAGAAAATCCCCACCCTGCGGGAATATTTTGAACTGGTGAAAGATCGGGACATCATTTCCAACATCGAGCTGAAAACCGGCGTGTACGAGTATCCGGGCATCGAGGCGGCTGTGTACGCTATGCTCAAGGAATATGGCCTTGAAAAAAAGGTGGTGGTGTCTTCCTTCAACCATCTGTCGGTGCTGCGGATGAAGGCGCTGGACCCGGCCATCGAATGCGGATTTTTGTCGGAAGCCTGGCTGCTGGAAGCGGGCAGTTATGTGTCCCGGTATGGCGTTGAGGACTTCCATCCCCATTTTGCAATGCTTACCGACACCATGGTGGCCGAACTGCGGGCGCACAATGTGGGAATCAATACCTGGACCGTCAACGATCCCGAGGATATTCGCCTGATGATCCGTTTCAAGGTGGACGGCATCATTTCGAATTATCCCGACCGTGTAACAAAGGCACTGCGGGATGCAGGATTGAGATAAAAATTCACATTTTAAACTTGAGAGGCGGCAAACACCCGGCGTATACTGAAAATATCATACATAGATCAAATGATATCCCAATTTTTTAATGGAGGATTATAGATCATGGAAGATATCAAACAACTGATTTCGCAGATGACTCTGGAAGAAAAAGCAAGCCTGTGTTCGGGCCAGAGCTTCTGGCATACCCAGGCCATTGACCGGTTGGGCGTTCCGGCGGCAATGGTGTCGGACGGACCTCACGGCCTGCGTAAGCAGGACCTGGGCGGCGACCATCTGGGCGTGGATGACAGCATCAAAGCCGTTTGTTTCCCGGCGGGCTGCGCCACTGCTGCCAGCTTTGACCGGGATCTGGTACGCTGGATGGGCGAGACCTTAGGCAAGGAATGCCAGGCCGAAGACCTGACCGTTCTGCTTGGACCTGCTGCCAACATCAAACGCTCTCCGCTGTGCGGCCGCAACTTTGAATATTATTCCGAGGACCCCTGTTTGGCCGGACAGATGGCGTCCGCTTTTATCGGCGGCGTTCAGAGCAAAAATGTGGGCACCAGCCTGAAGCATTTTCTGGCCAATAACCAGGAACACCGCCGGATGTCGGTTTCTGCCGAAATCGACGAGCGCACTTTGCGCGAAATTTATCTGGCAGCTTTTGAGACTCCGGTCCGGGAGCAGAAGCCCTGGACTGTGATGTGCTCCTACAACAAAATCAACGGTACCTATGCCGCCGAAAATAAAACCTGCCTTACCGACATCCTGCGGGGCGAGTGGGGCTTTGACGGTTTTGTGGTCAGCGACTGGGGCGCTGTCAACAAGCGGCCCGAGGACCTGGCAGCCGGTCTGGACCTGGAAATGCCTTCTTCCAATGGCCGCAACGATGCTTATATCGTTCAGGCCGTCCGGGAAGGAAAGCTGGACGAAGCCGTTTTGGATCAGGCAGTGGAACGCATCCTGAATATTGTGTATCGCCACGCCGAAAACAAGGACCCCAAGGCCGTGTTCGACCGGGAAGCTGACCATCAGAAAGCCCGTGCCGTGGCCGAGGGCAGCATCGTATTGCTGAAAAATGAAGGCGCACTGCCGCTGGAAGAAGCCGCACCGGTGGTGTTCATCGGCCAATATGCCAAAAAGCCCCGCTATCAGGGCGGCGGCAGTTCCCACATCAACAGCTTTAAGGTGACCAGTGCGCTGGATGCCGCAGAGGGCATGGAAAATGTGCGCTGGGTACAGGGCTTTGAGGACAGCACCGACCTGCCGGATCAGAACCTGATCGACGAAGCGGTTCAAGCTGCACAGGGCGCAAAGGCCGCTGTTATCTTTGCCGGACTGCCGGACAGCTGGGAGTCAGAGGGATTTGACCGGGAGCATATGCACATGCCGGAAAACCAGAACAAGCTGATTGAGGCGGTTGCCGCCGTTCAGCCCAATACGGTGGTGGTGCTGCACAATGGTGCACCCGTTGAAATGCCTTGGGCCGACAAGGTCAACGGCATTCTGGAAACCTATTTGGGCGGTCAGGCCGTGGGTGAAGCTGTGGTCAATATCCTGTTTGGCCGGGTGAACCCCTCCGGCAAGCTGCCCGAGACCTTCCCCCTCAAGCTGGAGGACAACCCGTCCTATCTGTACTTCCCCGGTGAGGGCGATATTTCCGAGTACAAAGAGGGAATCTTTGTAGGTTACCGCTATTACGACCGCAAAAAGATGAATGTGCTGTTCCCGTTTGGTCACGGCCTGTCTTACACCAGCTTTGCATACAGCAATCTGCGGCTGGACCGTTCGGAACTCACCGAACAGGATACCCTGACCGTATCGGTGGATGTGACCAACACCGGCAGCATGACCGGCCGTGAAATAGTCCAGCTGTACGTTTCGGCCCCCGAAAGCAAAGTGCTGCGTCCCGAACAGGAACTGCGGGACTTTGCCAAGGTGGAACTGAAACCCGGCGAGACCAAGACGGTTACTTTCCGGCTGGCAAAGCGGGCATTCAGTTACTGGGAGACCCGCATCCACGACTGGTATATGGAAAACGGACGGTATGAAATCCGGGTGGGTGCATCGTCCCGTGATATTCGCCTGACCGGATCGGTGACCGTAACCGGAACCGCTCTTCTGCCGCTGCACTGCACCCCGGACACCATCCTGGCCGATTTGATGGAGTATCCCGAACTGGCCGAAAAAATCCAGTCGCTGATGAAGCCTCTGCTGCCCTCTGCACAGGACCGGGAAAATGCATCCGATGCAGCAAAGGAAACCGTATCGGAAAAAATGATGATGAACATGATCCTCAATCAGCCTCTGCACGCACTGGCTGGATTTACCGGTAAATTCTGCGTAACCATGGAGCAGGTGGATGAGCTGGTGGATTATGTAAATAAAAAGTTTGGCTGAAGGATTCATTCGTGCAGCTGGATGTATTTAAAACTTTCGGTTCTGTGCAGTCAATTGCGAATGCAGATAAGGCGATGGAACAGGCGTTGAAAAGCATCCCCGCTCTGCGGCTACCCGGAACAAAGTGAAAGGCTTTGTCAACGAACGAATCCGGCTCAGAAAAAACTGTCATCCTGAGGAACAACGTGACGAAGGAGCTTACCAACGAATAGAGCGCGGCTCAAAAGGCGAGCACAAAGATTCTTCGTCGCTGCGCTCCTCAGAATGACGTGGGCAGGCAGTTTGCAGCAAAGCCAAAAACACGCTGTCATCCTGAGCGTCAGAGAAAGGCTTTGTCAACGAACGAACCCGGCTTAAAAAAACCTGTCATCCTGAGGAACAACGTGACGAAGGAGCTTACCAACGAATAGAGCGCGGC
>SAMEA104404097__coassemble_1642_pt1 | contig 17899 bp, 17 predicted proteins | sample SAMEA104404097__metabat2_low_PE_069 | metagenome-assembled genome bin SAMEA104404097 (sample SAMEA104404097) | Balaenoptera acutorostrata
CGCTTTAAAAACGAATCTTCCAGCTGAATGGGATAAAAACAGCCAAATACGGTAAGCCCGGGTTCCAAGTCCTCTTTCACCAGATGGGCACACATCTTTTTTTGCTGCTGCATCAGTTCTTTCAAATCTGCCAGGGTATATTCTTCGGTTTCTTCCTTAATAAAGCAATCGGTACCCAGTGCAGTGCAGATATCTCGAATCGCCTGTTCCAGCATTTCAATATCCCATTTGGTCGCCGGATAATGTACAATCAATTCCACGGTGCAGTCATCGATCTGGGTAAAGGTAACCCCACGGCCCAGATGCTCCGGGCTGCAAATCACCAGCGGAACACCGGTTATATCGTCCTCACCTTTGTATTCCACAAATCAGAACACCGGATTCATCTCGCCGACATACCATCTCCTTGCCTGTGTCCACTTCTTCAGCAGCCGGGCACCGGTTTTTGGGAGTTTTTGATCTTTTCGCCCGATTTGAAAACTTTCTGACATACGTTCCGCCTCCCTGTCTTGCTTTTTCTTAAGCATATCGCGTTCAGACAGGGCCTGTCAAATAAAAAAACCGGGAAACGCAAAAAGCGTTTCCCGGTCGGCTTTCTTCAAAAACAGATTACTGCTTCTGCTGTGCCTTTTCCTTCATCTTGCGGCTGCCCAGATGTACCAGAGGCAGTTTGCCCTCCTTGCAGATGGGGCACTCCTCAGGCAGGTAGTTGGGCAGGTCCAGCTTTGCAGCGCTGGCCAGGATGGGAATGGGGCTGGGTGCAGCTGCGGTGGTACGGTCCACAACGCAAACGATGCCCAGGCACTCGCCGCCGGCCTCTTCGATTACGCGCTTGGTCTCCAGGCTGGAGATACCGGTGGTAACCACGTCCTCAGCGATGACGCAGCGCTCGCCGGGCTTGATTTCGAAACGGCGCAGGGTCATTTCGTTGTCAACACGCTCGGTGAAGATGGCACGCTTGCCCAGCTGACGAGCCAGCTCATAAGCGTATACGATGCCGCCCATAGCGGGGCCAACCACAACGTCCACGTTCATGTCACGCAGAGCGTCGGCTACGGGAGCCAGAACCTCAGCAGCCTTGTCGGGATACTGCTGCAGCTTTGCCATCTGGCAGTATGCACCGGAGTGACGGCCGCTGCTCAGCAGGAAGTGGCCTTCCAGGAAAGCTTCACATTCTTTCAGAACTTCAATTGCGCTTCTCATATTCAAAAACTCCTTTTGTTTTATAGTTTCTTGGTTACGGACGGGCACAGCCGCGGATCTCATCCAGGCTCTTAACGCCGTTCTTGTCCATCCACTGTGCGATCTCTTCGGTCACACGCTGGCAGGAACGGGGGTCCATAAAGTTGGCAGTACCCACCTGAACAGCTGTGGCACCGGCCATGATGAACTCCAGTGCATCCTCGCCGGTGGTGATGCCGCCCAGACCGATGACGGGAACATCCACAGCACCCACAGCCTGCCAAACCATACGCAGAGCGATGGGCTTTACAGCAGGACCGGACAGACCGGCAAAGATGTTGTTGAACACCGGCTTGCGCTTTTTCAGGTCGATGGCACAGGCCTGGAAGGTGTTGACCAGGCTCAGTGCGTCGGCACCGGCTTCCACGCAGGCAGCAGACATCCGTGCGATGTCCTCAGCCTGGGGGCTCAGCTTTACAATCAGAGGGGTCTTGCAGGCAGCACGCACCCGGCTGACCACTTCTTTTGCGCTTTCGGGCTGGATGCCGTAGGCAATGCCGCCCTGCTTGACGTTGGGGCAGCTGATGTTCAGCTCGATGTAGTCCACACCAGCCTTGTCCAGCATGGCAGCACCGGTCTCATAGTCCTCGATGCAGCCGCCGCCCAGGTTGGCGATCACAGCGGTGCCCAGGGTCTTCATAGCGGGCAGCTCGTTGTCGATAAAATGCTGAATACCGGGGTTCTGCAAACCGATGGAGTTGATGAGGCCGGAAGCGGTCTCATACAGACGCTCGCCTTCGTTGCCGAACTTGCCGTTCAGGGTCAGGCCCTTGGAAGAGATACCGCCCAGAGTGGTCAGATCCATCATAGCGGAATACTCAGAACCAAATCCAAAGGTGCCGCTGGCCGCGATAACCGGGCCGGCCAGACATTTGCCCAGAAGGTCTACATGCAGATCTGCGCTCATAACTCGAATACCTCCTCAGCCTTGAATACGGGGCCGTCCTTGCAGATGCACTTGCTGCCGGACTTGGTGTGGCAGGTGCAGCCCAGGCAGGCACCTACGCCGCAGGCCATCTTCTTTTCCATGCTGACGATGCAGGGGGTGTCGGTGGTCTTGCACAGAGCAGCCACTGCCTTCATCATGGGTTCGGGACCACAGCAGAGTACCCAGTCGTACTGTGCGGGGTCCAGAATGGCGGTAACAAAGCCCTTGGTGCCCACATTGCCGCTCTCGGTGGCAATTCCAACACGGCCGCAGCGGGCAGCAAAACGCTCCACGCCGTATACTTCATCCCGGAAACCCAGGAAGAGGTCGGGCTTTACGCCCTTGTCGTCCAGCTCGCATACCAGCTGATACAGAGGTGCGGTACCGATGCCGCCGCCCACAACAGCTACACGGCCATTCAGGCTGTCCACCGGGAAGCCGTTGCCGGAAGGACCGGTCAGGCTCAGGGTGTCACCTGCTTTCAGGGCAGCCAGATGCTCGGTGCCCTTGCCTTTTACTTCGTACAGGAACTCCAGAGTGGAGGTGACCGGGTCAAACCGATGCACACTGATGGGGCGGCTCAGCAGAGGAGCTGCATCCACCGGCCAGCAGCGCAGCATAAAGAACTGACCTGCCTTGGGAGTGGTTTCACGGATGGGCCAGGTAACGGTGAGCAGACGGATGCTCTCGTTTACGGTCTCCTGAGCCAGGACCTTAACATCACAGTTGAGCGCAGGCATTGCCGATGGCCTCCTTCATAGTAACACATTCATTGTAAGCAGCCTCGTCGAACTTGACGCCAGGCTGTTTCTTCCATGCCAGCAGGATGCCGCGGCTGGAGTTGACCACACCACCGTTGCCGCAAGTCAGGTACTGAGCAATGTCCTCAGCCTTGCCGCCCTGTGCGCCGTAACCGGGGATCAGGAAGAAGCTGTCCTTGTAACGGGCGCGGATCTCGCTGGCTTCCTCGATGTGAGTGCCGCCGATGACCATACCGATGCCGGAATAGCCGTGCTCACCGATGCAGGTTTTGCCCAGAGCGTTCAGCTTATCGCCGACCATGTCGTAAACGTGACGGCCGTCAGCCAGCTTCTCATACTCAAAATCCTTTGCGCCTGCGTTGGAGGTACGGACCAGAACGAACACGCCCTTGCCGTTCTTTTCAACATAAGGCATATAGGGCTGAATGGAATCCATGCCCATGTAGGGAGCCAGGGTGATGAAGTCAGACTCGAAGTCGCCTTCAAAGTGAGCCTTTGCGTACATTTCAGCAGTCTTTGCAATATCGCCGCGCTTGATGTCGGCAATTACGGGAACACCGGCAGCCTTTACAGCGTCCAGGGTCTTCTTATAAGCCATCATGCCGTCCATGCCCAGGCTTTCATAGTAAGCGATCTGAACCTTATAGCAGCCGGCCACAGACTTGGTTGCGTCGATCAGGGCCTGGTTGAAGCGCACGATGTTTTCACCGGCGGTCAGGCCAGCGTCTGCAAAGCCCTCGGGCAGATAGGAAAAATCGGTGTCGAGACCGACACATACCGGGCCGCGGGCGGCTACTGCTTCATACAGCTTATCCATATTGGTCATGATACATTCTCCTTTTTGTTGCTTGTTGGTTGGCATCGTTTTATCTTAAAGACCTTCACGCTGGAAGGTGATCTTTCCACCCCGCAGGGTGTAATCCACCCGGCCGTACAGTTCTTCACCGTCGTAGGGGCAGTTGTGACTCTTGCTGTGGAGCTTATCCTTGTCCACAATGTAGGGGGTATCCAGGTCCACCAGAACCAGGTCGGCGTCCTTGCCCACCTCAATGGTGCCCTTGTCGTCCAGGCCCAGGATGGCAGCCGGGAAGCGGCTCATCAGAGCGCTGACGCAGTGAATGGGCAGGCCCACTTCACGGCAGAGCTTGGTGTAGCTGATGCCGAATGCGGTCTCCAGACCCACCATACCGGCCATACCGTTTGCCTTGTCTTCCTCGGTGTGGGGAGCGTGGTCGGTGGCGATGGCGTCAACCGTACCGTCCTCAATGGCAGCGACCAGAGCGTCCACGTCCTCCTGAGTGCGGATGGGCGGGTTGACCTTGTAATCGGAATCAGCAAACCACAGGTGGTGCGGAGTAACCTCACAGGTAACCGGAGCACCGCGGCGCTTTGCACGGCCGATAGCCTCAATGGCCTCCTTGGTGCTTACATGGCACATATGCAGCCGGGTGCCGTAATACTCGCACAGGTGCAGGTTACGCACTGTTTCGAGGTTTTCAGCCAGGCGGTAGTCCCAGGGAGAAACTACCATATCTTCGGCGTGGCTCATAATGGTCAGACCGTTTTCAGCCGCAATGCCGAAGGCTTTGGCCATGGTATCGGCAGACTGAACGCCCTTGCCGTCGTCCGAAATAAAGCGGAGATCGTCGGGCAGATCCTTCAGATGATCCAGGGTCTTACCGTCAAAATCCTTGGTGATGGACACGGTCTGATTAACACCGCACAGGCCCACACGCTCAGCCTCTTCCATTACACCGTGTGCAATTTCGGCCGAGGAGCAAACAGGCTTAGTGTTGGGCATCAGATTGACGAAGGTATATCCGCCGGCTGCCGCTGTGGCAGATCCAGTGGTGATATCCTCTTTATACTCAAAGCCGGGCGTACGCCAGTGGCAATGCAGATCGATAAAACCGGGCAGCAGGGTGCGGCCCTCTGCCTTGAGCACTTCCTCGCCGTGGGGCGGGATGGCAAGGCCCATTGCCCCGATCTTGCCGTTTTTAATCAGCACATCGACCGTCTGTCCGTTTTCCAGTTTTGCGCCTTGGATCAGCATAACAATCCCTCCAGTTTGTGAGTTTTGAGCGAAAAAAACTTAAAAAAAAACTTTCCCCATAAAACGGGAAAAGTCAGGTTCCGAAAACAGAAAAAGGAAACACGAATCCATCGAAAAAAGCACACATCGCTTTAACTCGACTCATTCGTTTTTCCTCCTTGCAAATATATTTCGATTGATTGTATCATGTTTTTCAAAGCTTGTCAACTTATCCCAAAGAAATAACAAAAAAGCACCCGGATTTTGCATCCGGGCGCTTTTGATTATTCAGTCATCGTTTGCTGTTCAGCGGCAATCAATCGTCGTCTCTGTCATCGTCTTTGTCGTCATCATCGTCGTTCAGAACCGGGTTCAAAGACTCCCGGTCGACGTCGCGAATCTCACCGGTTGTGGCATCCAGTTCCACATCGTACCGGTATCCTTCATATGTGAATTCCACATCATAAACCAGGATGCCGTCTTCTTCATCCAGTTCGACCTTCAGATCCTGTACTGCTTCGAGCGGGGCTTCTGCCTGCTGGATCGCCTGCTGCTGTGCCGCTTCTTTTTCAATCACATTGGTCGGATCGACCTTTGCCGTTTCGGCTTCACTTTCCCGAACTGCGCCGGTCAGTGCATCCACGTCGATTTCGTACTCGCTGCCGTTTGCAAAGAACTCTACTTCGTAAACCATCACGCCGTCATCCAGATCAAAGTCCGTACCCTTGAACACAGCCTGTGCAGCATCCACACCAGCGTATGCCAGAGCGGCCTGCTCAGCAGTTTCCCGGCCGATGTATTTGCTGTCGCTTGCTTTGCCGACCGACTTTGTGTCCAGCCCATCCTGTACCTTTTCAGACAGCAGGTTGAGATCATTTACCGGCCGCTGTGCCAGTTCTTCAAACCGCAGGGCCGCATTCTGCTTTGCCAGCTGACGTGCCAGCTGTGCTTTACCCAGCGAAATGTTGTACTCGTTTGCCTTTTCAACCAGGTCATCATCCATCTGGATCACCTGGCTGAGCACTGCGGCTTCCACCTGATCCTGCTGCATCGACTGCTGAGCAGTCTGACTCAGTTTCTGCCGTAGTTTTGCAGCTTCGTCCTGATCCTTGCTTTCCACCGAAATAAGGATCGAGTTTGCATCCTCGCCCACATATCCGTTTTTCATCATAGAACCGATCACCGCATTGACTGCCGTTTCGGCCTCGACGCCTTCCAGATCCATGTCTTTCAGAATGATTTCTGCATCTTCATTGAGGGCGTTTGCTTTCAGCACCCGTTCTTTTCTGTTCAGATCCAGCTGTATGCTGGGATTTACGTCCAGAGAAACATGTGCGGCCACGCGGCCCGCCGATGCATACCAGTTGATACCAAAAGCCAGTGCCAGGCAAGCTGCCGCAGCAGCAAGACCTGCAAAAATTTTAGAATTACGACTTGTCTGTTTACGCATAACGACCGTGCTCCTTTCCTTCTGTTCACAGCGGGAGAGGACACCTTCCAGGTCATCGGGGGCCTGAGACTGGACCGCTGCTTTGAGCCGCTGCTCGATCTGCCGGTTGGTCATTCTGTGTCGTCTCCTTCCCTCATGGTTTTGAGTTTTTTGAGGGCGCGGTGATATCGTGACAGTTCAGTGGAAAGCGGCATCTCTTCGATTCGGGCAATCTCCCGGTGCTTGAGGCCAGCCACCGCATGCAGGGTAACGATCCGGCTTTCCTCGGGGGAAAGCTGAGCCAGCATCTGCCGCAGCAGCAGCTGGTCTTCGTTCATCTCATTCTGCTCGGGAGCGGGCATCTGCTGCCATTCTTCCGGCTCCAGGAGTTCCTGGCGGCTCTGGCCGCGCAGTTTCTGGAGTGCCATATTGCGCGTTACGGTCATCAGCCAGGCCATTGGGTGGCCCTGCGGCCGAAAATTCTGCGCACAATTCCAAATCTGTACGAAAGTATCCTGTGTCACGTCCTCCGCATCGCCGGGGTTCTTCATATAGGAAAGCGCCAGTCCGTATACGGCTGCCCGGGTACATCCGTATAACTGAGCCAGTGCGTCCTGATTTCCCTCAGCGATCCCGCACAGGAGTGAGTCCAGACGCTTGTTTTGGGATTCCGATTGATCTTCGGTTGTTACGTTGAGCATCCAGATCATCTTTATTTCCTCCTGTCATCTAAGGAATGCACGAGACACGCGTTTTATCGCAGGTCGTTCAAAAAAATTTTTTATTTTGTTTCCAGCACTGCAAAAGCCAGTGCCAAACCGCCTTCATGGGACAGTGAAAGTGCCGGGGTGAGTTTCTCATCTTGGCAGAATTTTGCCGCAGGGCCGCCGAGTGCATAATACGGTGCACCGCTTTCCCTGCGAAGTGCCTGGATGTCTGCCAGCGCAAACCTGCCAAGACCCACACCGCAGGCCTTTAGAAACGCCTCTTTTGCCGCAAAACAGGCCGCTGCCGAAGCAGCTCTGTGCGCCGGTGAAAGGTTTTCAAGAAATGCCCGTTCCTCGGCGCCAAATACCCGGCTGCAAAATGCCGGACTTTGCAGGCTTTTGTTCATCCGGTCGATTTCGACCAGATCGGTGCCCACTCCAAAAATCATAACGGGTTCTCCTTTTATAAAAGGTGACGGATGGGCAGAGTGATGAGCCGCAGTACACTGTACAGGGCCCATTTTACCACACCCATTTTGTTGTTCGGGCAGGATTTGCCGGGTTGTTCGGTACCATCCGGTTTGATATGATTGCTGCAATTTTCCAAACGCTCGTATTCAGCTTTCAAACGGGCGTTCAGTTCCGGACTGTTCACTTCCAGCATCAGCTCTGTATTCAGATAGGTGCTCCGCATATCAAAATTATAGGAACCCACACAGCTCCAGCAGTCATCAACCAGAACAGTTTTTGTATGTGCCGAAATGGGGCTGTGCAGCTCATAAAGTTCACTGCCAGTTTTTAATATCTTCTTTTTATTGTTGAGATAGTCCGAACAGCCAAAGGGGTTTGCACCGTTTACCGGAGAGTTGGTCATGATCTGCATTTTACGCTCTCCTCCGGCCAGTTCTTCCAAATCTTCATACTGGGCCTTGCTGCAAACAATATACGGGGTCTGCATCCAGATCTCGTTTCCCTGCATCATCCGGTTACGCAGTGCGTACCAGAGCTGCGGCTCCTTGGAGGTCACTTCGGTCGGGTTGGACCAGAGTGTAATACTCTCGGTGGGCACCGTTGTCTGCCAGAGGTCCACCGACTCCTGAAGTTCGGGATATTTTTCGGGCAATGTTTTAAAGCGTTCTTCCAGCTTTTGAGATTCCTGATCCGATCGTTTACCCGGGCGTACCATCCGCTCGCAGTTGGGATGCTCCCACATTGCTTTTGCATATGCAATCAATTCTTCAATGACGCCTTCCTGTTCCGGTTCCGGCTGCCAGACCAGCAAATCCCGGTCATGATTAGAAGTCTCAGTGTAATCGCCCAGGAAAATATCGTTGGTGTTCCGTCCGCCCAGCAAAAAAGCCTGATCGTCCACAATCAGATATTTGTCGTGCATTCGATAGGTAAAGGTCCAGGGTTTCATCAGATGCATCGGATTGTAGAGCTTCAGCTCCACATTGGGCTGGCTGGCCAGTGCACGGATGGGGGCACCGGTATACCAGCTTGCCGTTCCGTTCATGCCATCCACCAAAATCCGAACCTGTACGCCCCGCCGGGCAGCGTCCTGCAAAGCAGCCATTACATCCTGACCGCTCTTGTCATTGCTGAACGAGTAGGTCGAAAGCCAAATTTCTTTTTGTGCTGACTGAATCAACCGCAGACGCCAGATCAGTGCCTCACGATTGTCTTCCAGATTGATGACCCGTTCCCCGGTCCGGCGAGGGGGCTGTTTGATTTTTTTTGCATAGGTATCACTTGCATCCGGATGCCGAAGAGGCGGCAGTACCACCATCACCGCAAAAAAGATCAGATAAGACAGCACAAGCACGCCGCATCCTCTTTTTATGTATCTCCAGATATTCATTTTGACTGTTCATTCCTTTCGGAGCATTTCCTCTTTTAATTTTACATTACTATCATATACGATTTAACCTTAAAAAGAAATGACTTGCAAAGATTGTTTACATGAAGTTTTCTTTTGGGTTCTTTGTTGAAAACAGAGAAAACCGGTCGAAGCCTTGACAGCAGCCTTTTGGTCGGATTATAATAACAATTGAACAGATGTTCAGATGAACGATTGAGAGGAGGAACTCCTGTGCCGACCGAACCAACCACCGCAAACAATGCTGAAACCGAAGCCATCAGTTTGGAACAGCTGCGTGACAACCTGCCTGACGACGAAATCCTATATGATCTGGCCGAGCTGTTCAAAACGTTCGGCGATTCCACCCGGATGCGCATTTTATATGTACTGTTTGAAAGTGAACTGTGTGTCAACGACATTGCTCAGTGTCTTTCCATGACCCCTTCGGCTGTGAGCCATCAGCTGCGGCTTTTAAAAGCCTGCAAGCTGGTCAAATTCCGCCGGGAAGGCAAAACCGTATTCTATTCTCTGGACGACGATCATGTACGGACCATGATCCGTCTGGGACTGGATCATATTTCGGAATAATTTATTTTTGAAAGGAGTCTATCGCTATGAAAAAGAAATTCAAGATCGAGGTCGATTGCGCAAACTGCGCTGCCAAAATGGAAGCTGCCGCTCAGAAGGTGCCCGGTGTCAAATCCGCTTCTGTGAGCTTTATGACCCAGAAACTGGCCGTTGATATTGAGGACGACCGTTTTGACGACGCCATGCAGGAAATCGTCAAAGCCTGCAAACGTGTGGATTCCGATTTCGAAATCGAACTGTAAAAATACTGATCCAACAACCGGACCTCTGGTCCGAAACGCGGAGTGAATAAACCATGACCAAAAAACAACGGCGGGTGCTGTCCCGCATTCTTCTGACATTCGGATTGTTTCTTGCTGTCCGAATCGTGGAACATTTTATTGCACTGCCTGCTCTTGCGGTTTTTGTGCTGTATATGATCCCTTATGTTCTGATCGGTCACGACGTGCTGCGCAAGGCATTTTCCGGTATTTCCCATGGCGCACTCATGGACGAAAGTTTTTTGATGGGCGTTGCCACTTTGGGTGCCATCCTGCTGGGTGAATACGGTGAAGCGGTTTCTGTTATGCTGTTTTATCAGGCCGGCGAACTGCTGCAAAGCTATGCTGTCGGCAAAAGCCGCAAAAACATTGCCGCTCTGATGGATATTCGACCCGACTGGGCCTATCTCTGGAAAGACGGCGAAGTTAAACAGGTCGACCCTGAGGAAGTCGCTGCAGGAGACTGCATCGTGGTGCGGCCGGGCGAACGCATCCCGCTGGACGGTGTGGTTCTGGAAGGCAGTTCTGCCCTCAACACCAGTGCCCTCACCGGTGAAAGTCTGCCCCGTCAGGTTGGCCCCAGCGATCCGGTCATCAGCGGCTGTGTCAACGACAGCGGTCTGCTGCGGATCCGGGTAACCAAGCCATTTGAAGAATCCACAGTCAACCGCATTCTGGAACTGGTCGAAAACTCCAGTCTGAAAAAGGCGAAAGCCGAAAACTTCATTGCCCGCTTTGCCCGCTGGTATACTCCGGCGGTCTGCGGGGCTGCACTGGCGCTGGCAGTGCTTCCGCCGCTGCTGATGAACGGCGGCTGGGCCCTCTGGCTGAGCCGTGCCCTCACCTTCCTGGTCATCAGCTGCCCCTGTGCGCTGGTCATCAGTGTTCCGCTCTCCTTTTTCGGCTGCATCGGCGGTGCCGGCAAAGCCGGTATTCTGGTCAAGGGCGGCAACTATCTGGAAGCCCTTGCCCGAGTCAAAACGGTGGTCTTTGACAAGACCGGCACCCTTACCCGAGGTGTATTCGAAGTTTCCGGCCTTTTCCCTGCACCGGGAATTGACGAATCGCTTTTGCTGGAAACTGCCGCACTGGCTGAGAGCTATTCCAGCCATCCCATTAGCCGGAGCCTGCTGAACGCACTGAACCAGGCCGCCGATTCCAGCCGGGTATCCGATGTACAGGAACTGGCCGGACGCGGTGTAACCGCTCAGGTGGATGGTCATCCGGCAGCCGTCGGCAGTCACCGCCTGATGGAAGAACAGGGCATCTCGTATGTCCCCTGCCAAGAACCCGGCACCCATGTCTATGTGGCACTGGACGGACAATTCCTGGGCTGCATTCTGGTGAGCGATCAGCCCAAGGACACCGCAAAACAAGCCATTCAGATTCTCAATTCGCACCGAATCCGCACTGTTATGCTGACCGGCGACCAACCGGACGCCGCCGAACGGGTGGGCCGGGAACTGGGCATTTCGGAAGTTTACAGCCAGCTTTTGCCCGCTGACAAGGTAGACAAACTGGAACAGCTTCTGGATGAAAAGCCCGGCTCTTCTGCTCTGGCTTTTGTGGGTGACGGCATCAATGATGCGCCGGTGCTTTCCCGTGCCGATGTAGGCATTGCGATGGGTGCACTGGGCAGCGATGCCGCCATTGAAGCCGCCGACATTGTTTTGATGGACGATGACCCGGCCAAAGTTGCTGCCGCCATTCATCTGGCCCGCCGCTGTCTGACTATTGTACATCAGAACATCATCTTTATTCTGGTCATCAAGGCCGTCTGCCTGATTTTGGGCGCATTGGGTCTTGCCGGAATGGAAGCGGCGATCTTTGCGGATGTGGGTGTTATGCTGATGGCCGTGCTGAATGCGAGCCGGACCCTGCGGGTCCCGAAAACGGCCTCGACTTCCAGCCAACCGGCAATCCCCGAAGCCACTTGATTGATCCCTTTTCCCCCGACCATCCGGCCGGGGGATTTTTTATATGCGAACGTTCCGCCAAATGCAAACATATTATGAACAACCTGCCGGCTTCGTTGACAGACTTTTCCCCGGTGTTATAATAGTTCTGTTGAGAACAGTTTCAATCTGAATAATTCTGTCAAGGAAGGGAGGAACGATATGCGTCCTACTACCGACATTCTGCTGGCCGTCAAGCTCTCAGCCCGGCTGTATGAACAAAATCTCGAGGCAGTGCGAAAGCACTATGTCCTCTCCCACATTGAAATCACCATCCTGTCTTTTCTTCACAACAATCCGTCCATGGATACGGCAGGTGAGATCTGTGATGTACGGCTGCTCTCCAAGAGCAACGTTTCCGGCGGTGTGGACTCTCTGGTCCAGAAAGGATATCTTCGCCGGGTACCGGATCAAAACGACCGGCGCACCATTCATTTGAAGCTGGAACCGTCCACAGAACCGATCCTGGCTGGCATCAATTCTGCGGTCGAGCAGTTTGAACAGCAGCTCTTTCGGAATTTTACCCCGGCACAAAGGGAAGAATATCAAAAGCTGAACAATTTGTGTTTTAACAACGTCCAACAAGCGTTGGAGGAAAGGAACAAGTAACTTTATGAAAAACAATGAATCCAGCAACGAAGCCTTTTTAGGCACCGAGCCGGTCGGAAAGCTTCTTTGGAAGCTGGCTCTGCCGACTCTGGCTGCCCAGGTCATCAACATGCTTTACAACATCGTGGACCGAATTTACATCGGTCACATTCCCCAGGTCGGCACCCTGGCCCTGACCGGTGTAGGCGTTTGCCTGCCGCTGATTATGATCGTTTCTGCTTTTGCCTGCCTCATCAGCAGCGGCGGTGCCCCCCGTGCTTCCATTTTTATGGGCAAAGGCGACATTGATTTTGCCGAAAAAACTCTGGGCAACTGCTTTGCCCTGCAGCTTATTATTTCGGCGGTGCTCACCACTGTGCTGCTGCTGTTCAACCGTCCTTTGCTGATTGCATTCGGCGCCAGCAGTGATACCATTGAATATGCATCCAGCTATATGAGCATTTACGCCATCGGCACTTTATTTGTTCAGCTCACCCTGGGTATGAATGCCTTTATCACTGCACAGGGATTTGCAAAAACCGGTATGCTTTCCGTACTGATCGGTGCTGTGCTGAACATTGCTCTGGACCCGCTTTTCATCTTTGGCTTTAAGCTGGGTGTTCGCGGTGCAGCGCTTGCCACCATTCTCTCTCAGTTTGTTTCCTGCATCTGGGTCCTGAGTTTCCTGTTCGGCAAAAAGACTCAGCTCAAGATCCGCACAAAGAATATGAAGCTCCTGCCTCGTGTGTTCCTGCCGAGCCTGGCTCTTGGCCTTGCTGCTTTCATTATGCAGGCCAGTGAGAGCATCCTGTCGGTTTGCTTCAACTCTTCCCTTCAGCGTTACGGCGGCGATATTGCCGTAGGCAGTATGACCATTCTGACCAGTGTCATGCAATTCGCTATGCTGCCTTTGATGGGCATTGGTCAGGGTGCACAGCCCATCATCAGCTACAACTTCGGTGCCCGCAAAAAGGCTCGTGTACAAAAGGCCATCAAACTTCTGTTCATGGTAGACATGATCTATTCAACCGGCCTGTGGATCGTCGTTATGCTGTTCCCCCAGATTTTTGCTGGCATGTTCACTCCGGATGCAACTCTGATTGCTTTCACCAAGGTTTCCATGCGTATCTATCTGGCCGCCCTGTTTATGTTTGGCATCCAGATGGCCTGCCAGATGACCTTTACCTCTCTGGGCAATGCCAAAGCTTCCATTACGGTGGCTGTTGCCCGTAAGTTTGTTCTGTTGATCCCTCTGGTCTATCTGATGCCGGTTCTGATGCCCGGCGACAAGACCACTGCCGTTTACCTGGCAGAGCCCATTGCCGACTTCCTGGCCGTTACCTTTACTGCACTCATGTTTGCACATGAGTTTAAAAAAGCCATGGCAGAACTTGACCCCAAACCTGACGCATAAGCTATTTTATGACATAAAGAAAAGCCCCGGATACCTTTTTCGGTATCCGGGGCTTTGTGTTATCAGGATCAATAAGCGCCCTTACCCAGAACAACAACGCCGACGGTTTTGAAGATGACCTTCACATCGGTCCAGAAGCCCTGCTCCTCCACATACTGGAGGTCCAGCTTCATCCATTCATCAAAGCTTACGTCGCTGCGGCCGCTGACCTGCCAGTAACAGGTCAGGCCCGGCTTTACAGCCAGACGGCCCCAATCCCAGTCATTGTACTGCACAACTTCACGGGGAAGCGGCGGACGGGGACCTACAATGCTCATGTCACCCTTCAGCACGTTCCACAGCTGAGGCAGCTCGTCCAGGCTGGTCTTGCGGATAAACTTGCCCACCTTGGTGATGCGGGGATCGTTTTCCATCTTGAATGCAGGGCCATCCACTTCGTTGAATTTCTGAAGCTCGGCCAAACGCTGTTCTGCGTCGATGTACATACTGCGGAATTTATACATTTTGAACTCTTTGCCGTTCTTGCCGACACGGGTCTGGCTGAACAGAGCCGGACCGCCGTCGCATCTCTTAACGGCAATCGCCACACCCAGCATAATGGGGCTGGTCAAAATCAGACCCAGCAGGCTGCCGACAACATCCATGCTGCGTTTGATGATCTTCCATGCCAAACCTTTATCCGGAGTGCTGCGCACGTTGACCAGCTTCAGAGTGCCGGCCTGCTCCACATGCGGAAGACTCGGAATGAAATCGTTATAGGCCGGAATGACCGAAACCTTTGCGCTGTAACGGCCGCAGGCTGCAATCATGCTGCCCACTTTTTCCTGTTCCAAACGCTTGGTTGCAATGACTACTTCGTCCACACCGCCGGCTGCCAGCAGATCCCGGAATTTATCCAGGCCGCCCAGATAAGATTCGATGTGTTCGCTGGGCTCGTCCGCAAGATAGCCCTTGAACTCGTATCCGTAGCCGCCGTTCTTAATGACTGTGTCATAGTAACGCTCTGCCAGCTCGCCGCCGCCCACCAGCAGCAGAACATGCCGACGATAACCGCCCACTTCAAAGTGACGCATGATACCGCGGGCAATCATCCGCTTTACAATGACCAGCACACTGGAGAAACACCAGAACGAAAGCATGGTCAAGCGGGAAAAGTCCAGCTTAAACAGGAACAGCAGCGAAAGCAGGACCAGCGTACCGGCGCCATTAATGCACAGGATGTACACAATTTCCTTGCTTTCCTTTTTGAACCGATAGGAACCATACATCCGCATCATGGCGTAAACCATCACGATCAGAACACTGTAGATTCCGGCCACCAGTGCAAACGGCGTACCGCCTGCAGTTTCCATGGTCACTTTCTGGTCCCACAAAAAGTCGAACCGGAAGATGACCGCCATAAAATAAGACAAGAAGATCAGCGCGCCATCGGAGATCATATTTAGTGCGTTGACCCATTTTTGATTGCTCTTGCTCAACGTAAAACACCTCTTCCAAAGCTTTGTGCAATACCGGGAGCAGAGCAAACGTCCCGATACTGTAAATTGCTCACATGTTTACAAACGTATAAACATTATAATTATATCACAGTTTATATGAAATCCAAGAAAGACTCTCAAAATTGGCGTCCTTTACAAATTTTGCGTCTTTCTGTAAAAATTAAAATGCAAAAAATACCGCCCGATGTGCAAAATCGAGCGGTATAAAATTACAGCTGACAGCCAACTTCCTTGGGCAAGCCGGATTCATCCGGCACCAAAATCAGCTCGCTGACACAGTCTGCAATCTGTGCCTGCAATACATTCTGGATTTCAGCCGAAGCCTGTTCCAGCCGCCGGACCGACAGGTTGTCTTCCTCGATCTTAAAGTAAATCGAAACCCAGATTTTTCGGCCGGTACGGGTAATGTCGTAAAAAACCGATTTAAACTCAAACTGAGCAAGGGTCGGTTCGCAGATTTCCTTTACCTGATTCACCAGTTGTTCACCGGGTGCAAACAAAAACACATCCTGCATCGACTGCCAGAGCATCCGCAGATTTTCCGGCAGCATTCCCAACACGATGATTACTGCAACGATCTGGTCAAAGTAAGGTGACAAAAACGCCAGCGGTGTCCGGTCCAAAAATATAGAACCGAAAAATGCACAGGCCATACCCATACTATAACCGATGTCCAATTTCCATCCCAGCAGCTCCGCTTTGACGGTTGGAGAAGACAGCGACCTGTTCATCCCCGCCATAATCAAATAGATCACCATGGACATCAGACCCAGCAGGATCTGAAACAGCGCAATGCTGCCGCCATCCACCCGCTTACCGCCGGACAGTGCCAGGTTCAGACTGTTTCCCATCAGTCCCAGCGATACCGACAAAAGCATAAAGTTTTTGATAATGACAAAAACCGACTCAGCCTGTAAAAAACCATATGGCCGTTTTTCCGAAATCGGTTTGTGAAACAACGGTGTCAGGAACAGGGTCAAAATAATTACAATCAATTCGGATGAATCGTAAGCGGCATCCATCAGCACTGACTGGGAATGTGTAAACATCGCGTTTATAAATTCGATCAGCGCAAAGGCCGCTCCTGCGGCAAAGGAAAGCCACAGGATCTTTTTTTCTGCTCGTTCGTCTTGTTCGGGCGTGGTCATGCGTTTGCTGGCCGCGCCCTTTCTTCGGCGTTCTTCTTGTTTTTCTTTCATAAACTCTCCATTTTTTCAGTTTTCTTTTACATTTAAATCTTCTTCCAGCAGCCGCGCTTTTACCTGCAGCATGCTGGCCGGCGTCATAGACAAATTGCGGATTCCCTGTTTTGCATACCGTACCGCACGGTCCGGGTCCTCTGCCGACAAACCGCAGATGCAGACTTCTGCGCCGTGCCGTTCAGCGGCTTCCACCGTCATATCAATGAGACGGTGGACCGCATCCGAAGATCCGGTAAAGTAATCGGTAAACCGGCCATCCATCCGGTCTGCCGCATAAGTATACTGGGTCAAATCGTTGGTGCCGACGCTGAAAAAGCGGCATCCACGCTGGAGCAGCTCTTCTGCCATCAGTACTGCCGAGGGCACCTCGATCATGCTGCCGAACTCGATATCTTCTGCAAAGGGCACTCCCCGCTGCCACAGCATATAACGGGCTTTTTCCACCATCGCCATAGCCATTTCCCAGTCACCAGGTCCGGTAATCATGGGGAACATCACCCGCAGATTGCCTTTTACACCAGCTCGGAGCAGAGCACAGAGCTGATCCAGAAAAATCTGCGGAGTCAGCAGACACTGCCGGATTCCGCGAATACCCAGTGCCGGGTTTGGGGAATCTTCGCTGATGCCCTGGACGCTCTTATCCGCACCAATATCAAAGGTACGCACCGTTACCCGGTGGCCTTCGGCGGCCTGCAAACAGCTGCGATAAAAATAATACTGCTGTTCTTCTCCCGGGATGCGTCCGTCCACAATCATAAATTCACTGCGCAGAAGGCCCACGCCCTCGGCACCGTTCTGCATGCCCAGCTCCACATCTTCCGGTGTAGAGCAGTTGGCCCACAGCTTGATCCGGGTTCCGTCTTTGGTGATACAGGGTTTATCTGCCAGCGATACCAGCCGTTTTTTCAGCATTGCACCGCTGACGATCCGCCTTTGAGCCTGCTGAATGGTTTGCCGGTCCGGTTCTACCACCAGTTGTCCGTTATCTGCATCCAGAATGCCCTGGCGAATGCTGCTTTCATTCAAAAAGTCATCCCCCAGATGCACCACCGCCGGAATGCCCATACTGCGGGCAATGATGGCCGCATGACTCTGAACGCTTCCCTCTGCCATGGCAAGGCCCAGAATCATCCCCCGGCCCACCGAGATGATGTCGCTGGGATAGATGCGCTCGCCCACCAGAATGCTGGGGGTTTCGGGCCGCACCGGTGTCCGGGGACGTCCGTCCAGAATATCCACCACCCGGCGGCAGGCATCCAATACGTCGGTATCCCGCTGGCTGATGTAGTCGTCCTCCACCGCAGCGATCTGCCGTGCATAAAGGGCAGCAGCCCGCTCTGTGGCAGCCGCACCGCCAGCACCGGCCGCAATATACTGCCGAATCTCATTGTTAAAGCCCGGATCATCCAGCATGGCTCGCTGAAACATCAAAA
>SAMEA104404097__coassemble_1733_pt1 | contig 17054 bp, 16 predicted proteins | sample SAMEA104404097__metabat2_low_PE_069 | metagenome-assembled genome bin SAMEA104404097 (sample SAMEA104404097) | Balaenoptera acutorostrata
TATCTAAACTGCCCCGTCAACAAGGAGGAGTATGAAGCGTTCTACCAGGCTTTGTCTACCGCTGAGCGTGCTGAACTGCATGACTTTGACGGAGAGCTGTCGGTTTATGAAGGATGCATGCCCATCGAGGTCATGGCTGGTCGAGGTGCAGACACTATGCGCTTTGGTCCGCTGCGCCCGGTGGGACTTACCGATCCCCGCACCGGACACCGCCCCTGGGCCAACGTTCAGCTGCGCCGGGAAAACGAGGAAGGCACCCTGTACAACCTGGTTGGCTTCCAGACCAATCTCAAAGTCGGCGAGCAGAAACGGGTCTTTTCCATGATCCCCGGTCTGGAGAACGCTGAGTTTGTCCGGTACGGCGTTATGCACCGCAACACCTTCCTCAACAGTCCCCGTCTGCTGGGCGAGGATCTGGCACTGAAAAAGCACCCGAACATCCGCTTTGCAGGTCAGATCACCGGTTTTGAGGGCTACATGGAATCGGCTGCCTGCGGTCTGCTGGCTGCCCGTGCAGTCTGGGCACAGATGAACGGTCAGAAGCTGTCCGCTCCGCCGCTCAACACCATGCTGGGTCAGCTGGTGCGGTATATTACCGCTGAGAATAAAAACTTCCAGCCTATGGGCGCCAATATGGGCCTTTTGCCCCCGCTGGAAAACCACATCCGGGATAAGCGTCTGCGCTATGCAGCACTGGCCAATCGGGCTGTGGCCGATATGACCCTTTGGGCCAAAGAAACCGAGTAAAAACAAAACATCCGGTGCTCAGGAGCAGCGCCGAGGAATTTGGAAAGTCGGGTGAGAATCATGAAAATCATTCTGGACGCAATGGGCGGCGATAACGCTCCCGCCGAGATTTTAAAGGGTGCGGCAGCTGCCGTGGCACAGTGGCCGGAGCTTTCGCTCATCGCAGTGGGACAGCAGCAGGTCATTGAGAAATGTGCCGAGGAAAACGGCATCAGCCTCCAGGGCATTGAGATCGTGAATGCTTCTGAGACCATCGAAATGTGTGATGAACCGGCCCGTGCCATTCGCCGCAAAAAGGATTCCAGCATTGTGGTGGGCCTGAATCTTCTGGCCGAAGGAAAAGGCGATGCTTTTGTATCGGCCGGTTCCACCGGTGCTTTGCATGTGGGCGCAAGCCTGATCGTGCGCACCGTTAAAGGCGTCAAGCGGCCTGCACTGGCTACTGTGCTGCCGGGCAAGACCCCGTTCCTGCTGCTGGACTGCGGCGCAAATGTGGAGTGCCGTCCCCAGATGCTGGAAGCATTCGGCGTAATGGGCAGTGTGTATATGAAGCAGGTCATGGGATTGGAAAATCCCAGGGTTGCACTGGTCAACAACGGTGCAGAGGAAACCAAGGGTACCCCCACTTATGTGGAAGCCCATCAGCTGCTCAAGGCAAACCAGCAGATCAATTTCGTGGGTAATATCGAACCCCGTGACATTCCCCAGGGCGGTGCAGATGTGGTGGTAGCCGACGGCTTCACCGGCAATGTGGTCCTGAAACTCACCGAGGGACTGGCCAAATTCTTTGGCTCGAAGCTCAAAGCCATGTTCAAAAAGAATCTGGGTACCAAGATCGGCTATTTGCTGGTTAAAGATGGCGTGACCGAGTTCAAGAAGAGCATGGACGCAGATGAATACGGCGGTGCACCTTTCCTGGGTGCGGCAAAACCGGTCATCAAGGCCCACGGCTCCTCCAATGCACGGGCCATCCAAAATGCGATCCGGCAGGCAAAGCTCTGCGTGGAAAATGATCTGTGCGGCGTCATGGCTCAAAACCTGGCTGTGCCGCAGGAGCAAGAACGATAAAAAAGACGAGAGGCATCAATCATGCATCAACTGGAAACTATTATCGGCTATACCTTTAAAAATCCGACCCTTTTGGAAACTGCTCTGACACACACCAGCTTTGCCAATGAGTCCAAGACCGCTGTACATCACAACGAACGTCTGGAATTTTTGGGCGACAGCGTACTGTCCATTGTGGTAGCGGATTATCTGTTTCACCACTGGAAAGACCGCCCGGAAGGCGATCTGACCCGCGCACGGGCAAGCCTCGTGTGCGAGAGTGCTCTGTTCGAGTTTGCAAAGGAAATCGACCTGGGCCGTTATCTGCGTCTGGGCAAGGGCGAAGAACGAGGCGGCGGACGCTGCCGTCCCAGCGTTGTATCCGACGCTTTTGAGGCCCTGATCGCTGCACTGTATCTGGATGGCGGCATCGAAGTTGCCCGCCGGTTCATCCTGCCCTTCATCACAGAGGGCAAGACCGCCGGTCCCGACTACAAGACCCGTCTGCAGGAAGTGGTTCAGCAGAACCCCGAAGAGAAGCTGCACTATGAGGTCGAGGGCGAAAGTGGCCCCGATCACAACAAGAGCTTTGAAATGGCAGTTTATCTGAATTCCAATCTGATCGGCCGGGGAAGTGGCCACAGCAAAAAAGCGGCAGAACAGGAAGCCGCCCGTCAGGCACTGCGTCTGATGGGGCTGGAAAAGTAATCCGTCTGCCCGGGACAGGAGCGTGATGCAGTGGTACTGACGGAACTTGAAATACAGGGATTCAAAAGCTTCCCGGATAGAACAAAGGTCCAGATCGACAAGGGCATCACCGCTGTGGTAGGCCCCAACGGTTCGGGCAAAAGCAATATTTCGGACGCAATCCGCTGGGTACTGGGCGAAACCAGCTCCCGGCAGCTGCGAGGCACTGGTAAAATGGAGGACGTCATTTTCGGCGGCACCCAGCAGCGCGGTGCAATGGGCTATGCTTCGGTAAAGCTCACAGTGGATAACTCGGACCGCCGAATCGACGTGGACGCGGATACCGTGGTCATCGGCCGCCGATATTACCGCAGCGGCGAGAGTGAGTATTCCATCAATGGCCAGAACGTGCGGCTTAAAGATATCTACGAGCTGTTTTTGGACACGGGCCTTGGACGAGACGGATATTCCATCATCGGACAGGGACGAATTGCCGAGATCGTGGGTGCCAAGAGTGCCGAACGGCGGGAAATCTTTGAAGAGGCCAGCGGTATTGCAAAATACCGCTACCGCCGCAACGAAGCTCAGCGGCGTCTGGCAGCAGCCGAGGAAAACCTCGAACGGCTGCGGGATATTCTGGGCGAGCTGGAAAGCCGGGTGGGCCCGCTCAAACGGGAAAGCGAAAAAGCCCATCAGTTTCTGGAACTTTCGGCTCGGCGCAAAGAACTGGAAGTCACCCTTTGGGTGGACAGTGTTCGCCGTGCGAAAGATACCGTCCGGGAGCAGCAGCGAAAATACGATACCGCACAGGCCGATTACGATCGGCTGAATGAAGAGATCGAAAAGATTGACGCCGAGACCGAGGCGGTTCGCTCCAAAATGCAGCAGCTGACCTTGCAGATCGAGCGCAGCAATCAGGAGATTCGATCCATTACCGAAGAAATGTCCGGTGCGGACAGCCGCATTGCAGTGCTGAAAAATGATATCCGGCACAACGAGGCAAGCGTTGAAAATCTCAAACAGCAGATTCAGCAGGAAACGGTCAACGACGAGGAACTCGGCCGGGAAATCCGCCATCATCAGGAACGAGTGGAAACACTGGAAACCCAGATCCGGGACATGGATCAGAAGACCGATGCGCTGAAACAAAAGCTGGAGCAGCTCCAAAAAGAGAGTGCGGCCAGCAGTGTGCGTAAGGGAGAACTGACCGACGCACTAAATCAGCGGACCCGTCAGCAGACCGAAAACCGTGTAAAAGCGGCCGGCTGTGAGAGCACCGTGACCACTGCAGTCCAGCGATTGCAGGCGGTGCGGGATGCCATTGCGGAAAACGAGAGGCTCCAGGCAGAGCTGACCGAGGACCGGGAAGATACCCGTAAATATCTGGAAAGCATTCGGGACGACCTGACCCGGCTGGAAAACATCAAAAATGGTCTGCGCCTCAAGATGCAGAGCCGCCAGAACCAGCAGAAACAGGCCAATGAAGCGCACAGCCAGGTGCGTCGGCAGATGGAAGCTACCCATCAGCGCATCCAGGTGCTGAACGATCTGGAAAAAAATATGGACGGTTACCAGCAGAGCGTAAAAGCTGTGATGCGGGCCGCCCAGCACCGACGGCTGAACGGCATCATCGGTCCGGTCAGTTCGATCCTCTCGGTGGAGCCCGGTTATGAAACCGCCATCGAGACTGCGCTGGGCTATGCGATGCAGAACATCGTAGTCAGCGGCGAAGCAGCGGCCAAAGCGGCCATTGGCTTTTTGAAAAGCGAGCACGCCGGACGTGCCACCTTCCTGCCGCTGGATACCGTGACCGGAAATCACTTTGATGCTTCCCGACTGCCGGAAGGCGCACAGGTGGCATCCAGCCTGGTCCGGTACGAAGCAAAATACGACCGTATTGTGGCCAATCTGTTGGGCCGTATCATTGTGGTGGATGATTTGGACGAAGCCAGCCGGGTAGCCCGGAGTTTGGGCTTCCGCAACCGGGTGGTCACAGTAGACGGACAGGTCATCAATGCGGGCGGTTCTTTTACCGGCGGCAGCAGCTCCCGTTCTGCGGGATTTTTCAGCCGCCGCCAGGAAATCGAGGAACTGAACCAGAAACGGAAAAAACTGGAACAGGACCAGCAAAAAGCACTGGCTTTAGCGGAAGAATACGATCACGAGGTGGAGGCGCTGGCCGCTGAAATCACCGTGACCGAAAGCGAGGCCATCACCGCCGGAGGAGACAAGATCCGGGCAGAGATGGAATACAACCGATTGTCCGGTGCGCTGGAACAGGCAAAGACCAGCGGTCAGGATCTGGCCGAAGAAGCAGAAAAACTGGAAAACAGTCTGACTCAGGCCCGGGCAGAAGGCGAACAGGCCGCCCGGAACATTGAGAAGCTGGCTTCTGAGATTGCAGACCTGGAAGAACAGCTGGGAAAGATTTCGGGCAGCGATGACAACTTTTTGGCAGGCCGTTCGGCTTTGTCGGATCAGCTGTCGGCTCTGAGCCTTCAGCGCCTCGGTGCTGAAAAAGACCGGGATATGCACCGCTCTTCCATTGAAAACCTGCGTCAGCGACGGACGGAAAGCGGCCGCCGCAATCAGGAATTGGAAGACAGCATCCTCCGGCTGCATCAGGCAAATGAGGCCAGCCGGGCCGAAATCCAGGCCGTCCGGGACCGCAAGCAGTCCAGTGGCGAGACCATCGGCCAGAAAGAAAACGAAATCCGCCAGTGTTCGGAAGACCGCATGGAGCTGGAAGGCAGCATCAGCCGCCAGAGCCAGCAGGTGCGGGCCATTACAGAACAGCGGGAAAAGATGAGTCAGGAAATGGCTCGTCTGGCAGAACGCAAGGCTTCGGCGGAAATTGAATACGACCAGAGCATTGCCAAGCTTTGGGAAGAATATCAGCTTACCATGACCGATGCACAGACGTTCTGTGTGGAGTTTGAAGATGAAAATGAACTGCGCCGCATGGTGAACGAGGTGCGTGGCAAGATCCGTGCATTGGGAAATGTCAACGTGGGCGCAATTGAAGAGTACGGCGAGGTAAGTGAACGCTACGAGTTCCTGTCGGCTCAGGTAGCCGATGTGGAAAAGAGCAAAAACGAACTGAACCGCATGATTGCAGAACTTTCCGGCCAGATGCGGCAGATGTTTGCCGAGAGCTTTGAGAAGATCAACGGCCATTTCGGACGTATCTTCCACGAACTGTTCGGCGGCGGCAGTGCGGAACTGATTTTGGATGACCCGGACAACGTGCTGCAAAGCGGAATCGAAATCCGGGTAGCCCCGCCGGGCAAGGTCATCAAGAATCTGGCGGCGCTTTCAGGCGGTGAACAGGCACTGGTGGCTATCAGCATTTATTTTGCAATCCTGGCGGTCAATCCGGCACCGTTCTGCATTCTGGATGAGATCGAAGCGGCGCTGGATGACGTTAATGTTACCCGTTACGCACAGTATCTGACCCGCATTTCGGACAAGACCCAGTTCATTGTGATTACACACCGGCGCGGCACCATGGAGGCAGCCGATGTGCTTTACGGCGTGACCATGCAGCAGGATGGTGTGTCCAAACTGCTGCGCCTGGATCTCAACCAGGTGGAAGCGTCTTTGGTCAACTAAATACAGTGCAATTTGAAATATTTCGGCCTCCTGTGACGTTTTTTTAAAAATGAACTCCACAGGAGAGACTCAACAGGAAAGGGAGAGAAACACTATGGGACTTTTCAGCCGTAAGAAAAAACTGGATGATGGACTTGCAAAAACCAGAAAAGGCTTTTTTGCAGGCATTCTGGATATGATTAATGCAGGCTCCATCGATGATTCCTTTTACGATGACCTGGAAGAACAGCTGATCCTGGCCGATACCGGCGCGGATGTGGCAATTCATCTGGTAGAAGAACTGCGCACCCGCGTTCGTGCGGAGCGTGTCAAAAATGCCTCCGATGCCATGGCGATTCTCAAGGAAATCATCACCAAGGAAATGGAAGCCGATGAACCCATGAATATGTCCGGCCATCCGGCGGTCATTTTGGTGATCGGTGTTAACGGTGTGGGCAAGACCACCAGCATTGCAAAGCTGGCTCATCTGTATAAGGACAGTGGCAAGAAGGTGCTGCTGGCTGCCGGTGATACCTTCCGTGCGGCTGCATCGGAGCAGCTGTCCATCTGGGCCGAGCGTGTAGGTGTGCCCATTGTGAAGCACTCGGAGGGCGCTGATCCGGCTGCTGTGGTTTTTGACGCAGTCAAGTCTGCCCAGGCACACCATTATGATGTGGTCATCTGTGATACCGCAGGCCGTCTGCACAACAAGCAGAACCTGATGAACGAGCTGTCCAAAATCAGCCGCAGTGTGACCAAAGCCTGCCCCGAAGCAAGCGTGGAGACGTTGCTGGTGCTGGATGCCATCACCGGTCAGAACGCCATCAGCCAGGCAACTCAGTTTATCTCGGCTGCCAATGCCACCGGCATCATTCTGACCAAGCTGGACGGTACCGCCAAGGGCGGTGCAGCCATCAGCATCAAGCAGAAGCTGGGTTTGCCGGTTCGTTTTGTGGGTGTAGGCGAGGGAATGGATGACCTGATGGAATTCTCTCCCACCGACTTTGCAAACGCCCTGTTCCGGGAACAGTAAGGAGAAATCATCATGTTGATTTGTGCAGCAACCGGCAACAAAGCCAAGCTCCGGGAAATCCGGCGCATTCTTGAGCCCCGCGGCTTCGAGGTGAAAAGCCAGAAGGAGCTGGGCATTACTCTGGAACCGGAAGAGACCGGTTCCACCTTTGAAGAAAACGCATTCATCAAGGCAGAGGCCATTTGTGTGGCCAGCGGTCTGCCCACTTTGGCCGATGATTCCGGTCTGGCAGTAGATGCACTGAACGGTGAGCCGGGCATATACAGTGCCCGGTACGCAGGCAGCCACGGCGATGATGAAGCAAACAATCAAAAGCTCCTCAAAAATCTGGAGGGGCTTTCCAAAGAAGAGCGCCGGGCAAAATTTGTCTGTGCGATCTGCTTTTATCTGCCCGGCGGTGCGCATATGACGGTGAAAGGCGAGTGTGCCGGCCACATTCTCGAAGCACCCCGCGGCAGCAACGGTTTTGGCTATGATCCCCTCTTTGTGGCAGACCGGATCGGTCTTGCAAAGGGCGGCGACGGTCCCAACACCGAGGAGCGCACTACCTCTGAGATGGAGGATTGGGAAAAGGATGCCATCAGTCACCGGGGCAAGGCTCTGGCTCGGCTGGAAGCGCTTTTGCCCGACTTTGTGGCAGAAAATGCCATGGATGGAAACGGTATTTCGGTCACCGGCGTGGAAAAATCCCTCGCCTTTGAACGTAATGAAAAATACGACGGCGACAAGCTCACTCGAAACTTGCGCTGATTCCCACAATCAAACAATAAAAGGAGTTCATTTATGCTGACTAGCAAACAGAGAGCGGCCCTGCGTGCTGCTGCAAACACCCTCACCCCGGTTTTTCAGGTAGGTAAGGGCGAAATCGACGAGACCCTCATCAAGTCCACTGCTGACTGTCTGGCAGCCCGTGAGCTGATTAAGATGAAGGTTCTGGAAACCAGCATGTACAACGCCAAGGAAGCCGCTGCTGTTCTGGCTGAGGCAACCGGCGCCGAAGTAGTGCAGGTGATCGGCTCCAAGTTCGTTCTGTTCCTGAAGAAGAACAAGGATTCCGCTTTTGCAGATCTGCTGAAGTAATCTGATTCGGGAAAATTTCGGTTATGGTTGAAAATCAGCCGAAATATTACCATAATTTATAGTAACAAACGATGGGAGGAAGAACGGATGAAACTGCTTTTGTATGGCGGTACATTTGATCCGCCGCATAAAGGGCATGTTCATCTTCTTCGGTCGGTCATTGAAGCGGTCGGTCCGGATAAGGTGGTGGTGATGCCTGCGGGTGTCCCGCCCCACAAGGCAGCCAGCACAACACCCGGCGAATTGCGGCTGGCCATGTGCCAATGTTTTGCAGGATGTCATCCGAATTTGGAAATAAGCGGCTGGGAAATTGCCCGGGGCGGAAAAAACTACACAGTAGACACCCTGGAAATGCTGCAAAGCCGGTTCCCGGATGCCGAGATCTATCTTTCAATCGGCAGTGATATGCTGACCAGCTTTACCAAATGGAAAGAGTGGCAACGTATCCTGCAAATGGCTGTGCTGGTGGTCCAGAGCCGGGAATCCGGCGACCGGGCCGAGCTGACTGAGGCAGCCCGTGTTCTGGAAGAGGCGGGCGGACGCGTGCTTATCACCAATGTTCCGGCTATTCCGGCGGCCTCCAGTGAAATTCGTGCGGGCCGGCTGGGCGATGAGATGCTGCCGCCCCAGGTACTTGCCATCGTTAAAGAGCATCATTTATATGGGAGGTGACCTTCATGGCACTGAGCTATGAACAGGCCGAAAAAATGGTCCGTGAAACCCTTTCGGAAAAACGGTACACCCATACCGTCAACGTGAAAAATATGGCGGTAGAGCTGGCCGAAAAGTACGGAGCCGACCCGGAAAAAGCAGCAATGGCTGCAATCCTGCATGACGCAGTAAAAGAGCGTTCTCGCGAAGAGTTGTTGCAGATCCTTCAGGAAAATGCTATAATGGCCGGTAACACAGCACAGAGTCCGGCCCCTGTTTGGCATGGTCCTTGCGCTGCAATCTTGGCAAAGACCCAGTGGGGGATTGATGATCCGGAGATTCTCAATGCCATCTGGTGCCACACCACTGGACGCGTCGGTATGACCAAGCTGGATAAGATTCTGTATCTGAGCGATATGATCAGTGCCGAGCGCAGCTATCCCGAAGTGGACGAGCTGCGGATGCTGGCAAAACAGGATCTGGATTTGGCAACGCTGACTGCTGTACGGCACAATACCCGCTGGATGCAGGAAACCGGAAAACCGGTCGATCCACTGTCTCTGGAGACCCTGAAGGATCTGGAAAATGAGGCAGCACAAAAAGAGGGAAACAATCATGAGTAATGAAAGACAGCCCCGCCGGATCAATACCAGCGGAGCACATGGAAATGGTTCGGTACAGAGCAGCGGCCGCAAGATCAATCGTTCCGGTGCAGCCGCTCGTCCTGGCAGTTCCCGTCCGTCGGGTTCTCGTCCCAATCCTTCCCGTCCGAATGGTGCGCGGCCTTCCGGTTCGTATTCCAACACTTCCCGTCCGGCATCCGGCAGCGGTCGTCCGCAGCAGCATGCACCGGCTTCTTCTCAGGCTCGAAATCGCCGGAGAAAGAAGAAAAAGGGCGGTTGCCTGCGTCCCTTCCTGACCGCTTTGGTCAGCCTGCTGCTGGTGGTTGCGCTGGTATTGACTGGCGTATATGCCTGGATCGCTCACTCGCTGAGCCCGGACGCTGGTTTGCCTTCCATTGGCCAGATCGTCAATACTCCGTCGGAGTATAAGGGGGATGTGGTCAATGTTCTGGTGGCCGGTATCCGCGAAGGCCTCACCGATATGATTATGTATGTCAACTTCGATGTAGCCAATAAAAAAATCAATATGCTCCAGATTCCCCGTGATATTTATCCGGGCGAAGAGTATGGCACCGGAAATACCGGTAAGATCAATGCGGTAGCAAAACTCAACGGAGGTATTCCAACTTTGGTCAAGCTGGTCAATGAGCAGTACAAGCTGCCGATTGATTACTATTTGACCATTGATATTGAGAGCCTGCGGGAAATTGTGGATATGTTCGGCGGCATTGACGTTTATGTTCCCCGTGAGATGGACTATAAGGGCAGTCATCTGAATGCAGGTATGCAGCGGCTGGACGGCAATGCAGTTGAGTTCTTTGTGCGTACCCGTCATGGTGACGGCTATGCACAGGGAGACCTTGCCCGTCTGGATATGCAGAGATATTTCTATCAGGGCTTGTTCGATCGTGTACGCACGGCCACTGTTTGGGATCTTGCAAAGCTTGCTCCGGTGGCACTCAAGTATATCGAAACGGATATTCCCATGTCCAAGCTTATCAGTATCGGCGTCAGCTTCCTGAAAGTGAACAGCGCCAACATCATGATGTGTAAGATGCCCACTTATTCGGCAGCTGAACTGTATGCCGGAAAGTCGGCCATTCAGGTTTGCGATGTGGCTAAAACCACTGATCTGCTGAATCAGTATTTCCGCACATATGGCGGACCTGTCAGCGAACTGGCAGTTCCTACCCGTGCGACCCGCGGTTCTTCCAGTGATGCAAACATTCAATATATGGGACAGCTGGATAATGAAGCCAATCCCAATGCCGACGCTGCACAGCCAGCCGGCGGACAATAAGAGAGGAGAAACACTATGGAAAGCTTGCAGCTTGCAACCCGGATCGCTCAGATCCTGGATAAGAAAAAGGCACACAGCCTGAAGGTCCTGAAAGTTCAGGATCTGACAGTTCTGACCGATTATTTCGTAATCGCCACCGGTTCTTCCACCACCCAGGTGAAGAGCCTGGCCGAAGAGGTTGAGTTCCAGATGGAGCAGGAGGGTGTTAAGACCCTGCGCAGCGAAGGTTTTGATTCCAAGAGCTGGGTTCTGCTGGATTACGGAAATGTTATCGTACACGTATTTTATCCCGAAGCCCGTGAGTTCTATGATCTGGACCACCTGTGGGCCGACGGTGAAGAAATCAAGATCGATTTCGTTGACGAGGACTGATCCCCTAAAAAACGCATCAAAAAGGGGAGTGGTCTTTCAAAGACCGCTCCCTATTTTATAAATTTAAGCCGGAGTTGATAACAGTTGAGTTACGATTTTAAAGCCATTGAAAGTAAATGGCAGAAGGTCTGGGACGACGAAAAAACTTTCGCCGCCAAAATGGACCCGGAAAAACCCAAATTCTACGCATTGGTTGAGTTCCCGTATCCCAGTGGACAGGGCCTGCATGTAGGCCATCCCCGCAGCTACACCGCCCTGGATATTGTGGCCCGTCAGAAGCGTCTGGCTGGTTACAATGTGCTGTATCCCATGGGCTGGGACGCATTCGGTCTGCCCACCGAGAACTTTGCAATGAAGAACCATGTGCATCCCGAGATCGTCACCAAGCAGAATGTGGCCCGCTTTAAGCAGCAGCTGAAGTCCCTGGGCCTGTCCTTTGACTGGGACCGCGAGATCAACACCACCGATCCCGAGTACTACAAATGGACTCAGTGGATCTTTTTGCAGCTGTACAAAAAGGGCCTCGCCTATAAAAAGGAAATGAGCGTTAACTGGTGCACCGGCTGCAAGGTCGTTCTGGCCAACGAAGAAGTGGTCAACGGCAAGTGCGAACGCTGCGGCGGCGAAGTTGTCCATAAGGTCAAGAGCCAGTGGATGCTGAAAATCACCGAGTATGCAGACCGCCTGATCGATGATCTGGATGGCCTGGACTTTGTGGATCGCGTCATCACCCAGCAGAAGAACTGGATCGGCCGCAGCCACGGTGCCGAAGTAACCTTTAAGGCTACCACCGGCGACGATCTGGTCGTTTATACCACCCGTCCTGACACCCTGTTTGGTGCAACCTATATGGTTGTCAGCCCCGAGCACAAACTGGTTGCCAAGTGGATGGAAGAGGGCAAGCTGAACAATGTGGATGAGATCAAAGCTTATCAGCACGAAGCAGCTCGCAAGTCCGATTTTGAGCGCACTGAGATGAACAAGGACAAGACCGGTGTTCGTCTGGATGGCGTAATGGGCATTAACCCTGTGAACAACAAGGAAATCCCCATCTTTATTTCCGACTATGTTCTGGCCAGCTATGGTACCGGTGCTATCATGGCAGTTCCTGCACATGATACCCGTGACTACGAGTTTGCAAAGACCTTCGATCTGCCCATCGTGGAAGTGGTTGCCGGCGGCGACATCGAGAAGGAAGCATTCACCGACTGTGCTACCGGTACCATGGTAAACAGCGGCTTCCTGACAGGCATGACCGTGGAAGAGGCAAAGAAGGCCATCACCGAGTGGCTGGAAAAAGAGGGCAAGGGTCACTCCAAGACCAACTTCAAGCTGCGTGACTGGGTATTCAGCCGTCAGCGTTACTGGGGCGAGCCCATCCCCATGGTTTACTGTGAGAAGTGTGGCTGGCAGCCCATCCCCGAGAGTGAGCTGCCCCTGCGCCTGCCCGAGATCACCGACTTTGAGCCGGGTCCCGAAGGCGAGAGCCCCCTGGCACGCCACACCGAGTGGGTCAACACCACCTGCCCCTGCTGCGGCGGACACGCAACCCGTGAGACCGACACCATGCCTCAGTGGGCCGGTTCCAGCTGGTACTTCCTGCGTTACATGGATCCCCACTGCGATACCGCTCCGGTAAGCAAAGAGGCTGTGGAATACTGGGGTCCCGTTGATTGGTACAACGGCGGCATGGAGCATACCACCCTGCATCTGCTGTACAGCCGTTTCTGGCATAAGTTCCTGTACGACATCGGCGTAGTTCCCACCAAGGAGCCTTACGCAAAGCGCACCAGCCACGGTATGATCCTGGGCGAAAACGGTGAGAAGATGTCCAAGAGCCGCGGCAACGTTATCAACCCCGACGACGTAGTGGCGGAGTACGGTGCAGATACCCTGCGCCTGTACGAAATGTTCATCGGCGACTTTGAGAAGGCCGCTCCCTGGTCCACCAAGTCCATCAAGGGCTCCAAGCGCTTCCTGGATCGTGTATGGGCACTGGGCGATATGATCGTTCCCGGCGAGGGCTACCGTAAGGAGCTGGAAGTCACCATCCACCGCACCATCAAGAAGGTAAGCGAGGATATCGGCGTTCTGAAGCACAACACTGCGATTGCAGCAATGATGAGCCTGGTCAACGAGTTCTATGCAGCCGGCGGTGTTACCCGTGACGAGTGTGCAACTCTGCTGATCCTGCTCAACCCGTTTGCTCCGCACATCACCGAGGAACTGTGGCAGCAGGCTGGCTTTGAAGACCAGATTGCCCACGCCCACTGGCCCGTTTACGACGAAGCCAAGTGCGTGGAAAGCACCGTGGAATATCTGGTTCAGGTGCTGGGCAAACCCAAGGCCCGCATCAATCTGCCGGCTGATGTAACCAAAGAAGATGCACTGGCTGCTGCCAAGGCAGAGCCCACTGTGGCTGCTGCTATTGAAGGCAAACAGCTTGTCAAAGAAATTTTTGTACCCGGTAAGCTCATCAACCTGGTTGCCAAGGGCTGAAAAGTGTAAAAATTTCATTAAAACTTTCGGAATGGCAGTTTTTAGTTGACAGAACACCTGTGAATATAGTATACTAGGATACGCTGGATACTTTGTTTAGGTGTCTTGGCAATACTCCTGCCTCAAGGCCCAAGGGAGGGAAAAAAATGTCTGAAGTACGCGTAAAAGACGGTGAGTCGCTGGAGAGCGCTCTGCGCCGTTTCAAGCGCTCCACCGCTCGCAGCGGTGTGTTGGCGGAAGTGCGCAAGCGTGAGGCTTACGAAAAGCCCTCTGTGCGCCGCAAAAAGAAGTCCGAAGCTGCCCGCAAGCGCAAGTTTAAGTAAGCTTGTTGTTTGGGCCGTGTAAAAGGCTGAAAAAGCGTGAAAACGCCTGGGCGGGCCCATCTTTGGGTCCGCCTCTTTTTTTGTGCTTTGCGCACATGTTTTGTAAACGGAAAGGAATGAATTGCCCATGCTGATCACTCCCGAATATCTGTTCCGCAGCGTAACCGCCATCCATCCCGACTTTCTCAAAAAGCTGGACATCCGGGCACTGGTACTGGATGTGGACAACACCCTCACCGCACACGGCAGCCAGACTCTGCCGGAAGAGGTGGCCAAATGGCTGGACGAGATGAAAAGCGCCGGTATCCCGCTGATGATTGCTTCCAATAACACAAAGAAGCGAGTGGAACCGTTCGCAAACAAGATTGGGCTGGATTATGTTGCAATGAGCTGCAAACCCATGACCTTTGGCCTTTCCCGGGCACGCAAAAAGTTCGGAATGGCTAAGAAAAATATAGCACTTGTAGGCGATCAGCTGTTTACCGACCGTTTGGCCGGGGCAATCTATGGTATAAAGGTTCTGGTAGTAGAACCCCGCGGACTGGAGGTCAACTGGGGTGTCAAACTCAAGCGGGTACTGGAAAAGCCGTTCATGAACCGATACTATAAGCGGGGAGGAAAGCTTCTGTGAGTATCCTGTTCGGACCCGCCGGAACGGGTGACAGCTTTAAGCAGATGGGCTATAAAAGCAGCCTGGATGCTCCCAAATGGGCGTCTGGTTTTGGTCTGAATGCTTTTGAATACCAATGCGGCCGGGGCGTGCGTATTAAGGAAGAATCGGCGCAGGCCATTGGCAAGAAAGGCCAGCTGTATGATGTTCGGTTCAGCCTGCACGCACCGTATTATATTTCCATGAGCAGTCTGGAAGAAGAAAAGCGGCTCAACAGCATCGGCTATGCGCTGCAAAGTGCGGCAGCTGTGCGGGCACTGGGCGGCAACCGGGTGATTTTTCATTCTGGCAGCTGCGGCAAACAGAGCCGGGAAGCCGCTCTCGAAAAAGCTCTGGACACCATGGCAAAAATGCGCCGGGCGCTGGATGAAGCAGGATTTGAAGACATTCTGCTTTGCCCGGAAACAATGGGCAAAGTGGGACAGCTGGGCACTCTGGATGAGGTACTGGCTCTCTGCGGCGTAGACAAACGCATTACCCCCTGCATTGATTTCGGACATCTGAATGCCCGGGATCAGGGTGCGATCCGTACCAAAGCGGATTATGCAGCTATCCTGGATCGGATGGAAGAAGTTTTGGGTGATGAGCGGGCAAAAAAATTCCATGTGCATTTCAGTAAAATCGAGTACACCGCCGGCGGAGAAAAACAGCATTTGACCTTTGCCGACACGGTGTATGGTCCGGAACCCGAGCCGCTGATGGAGCTGGTAAGGGAGCGCGGGCTTTCGCCGGTCATTATTTGTGAATCGGCCGGCACTCAGGCCGAAGATGCCGCCAGCATGCGGGACTATTATCAAAGCCTTGAAAAACAGAGCTGAAAATGGGATAAAACCGCCCAGTTCGCGGCTTTTTTACCGAAAAGCCCTTGAAAAAAAGCGGGTTGTAGGTTAAAATAAATTAAGAGTTATCAAGATATTTTCTTAGATAAATAACAATGAGATGGAGGATCATCAATGATTTCTGCAGGCGATTTTCGCAACGGCGTAACCTTTGAGGAAGACGGCAAAGTACTTCAGGTAGTGGAGTTCCAGCACGTTAAGCCTGGTAAGGGCGCTGCTTTTGTGCGTACCAAGACTAAGAACGTAATCACCGGTGCTGTTACCGAGACCAGCTATAACCCCAGCGCAAAGTTCCCCACCGCTTACATCGAGCGTCGTGAAATGCAGTACAGCTATTCTGATGGCGATCTGTACTACTTCATGGACAACGAGACCTTCGAGATGATTCCCATCAACGAGAAGGATCTGGGCGACGCTTTCAAGTTCGTTAAGGAGAACGAGAACGTTAAGGTTCTGAGCTACAAGGGCAACATCTTCGGTATTGAGTGCCCCAACTTCGTAGTTCTGGAAGTTACCCACACCGAGCCCGGCATCAAGGGCAACACCGCTACCAACACCTTGAAGCCCGCTACTCTGGAGACCGGTGCTGAGATCCGCGTACCCCTGTTCATCGACGAGGGCGACAAGATCCGCATTGATACCCGCACTGGCGAGTACATGGAGCGCGTGAAAGAGTAATTCACAACCCAAGGCGTAAAAGCCGGGGCGGCGGCTTGCCTGCCGTCCCGTTTTTTTATTTTAATAACCTTTTTACAGGGAGGATCAAACAATGGAACTGATCAAGAAAGCTGCTTATCTGAAGGGCCTGATGGATGGTCTGAAGATCAACGATTCTACCGACGAAGGCAAGGTCCTGCTGGCAATGCGTGACCTGCTGGGTGATATCTGTGACGCTGTAAGCGAAATGGACGACGACCTGGATCTGGTATACGACGACCTGGATCAGATCTACGATGAGCTGGACGCCATGGACGAAGATATGGATGACCTGGAAGAGGCTGTTTATGACGAAGATGAGGACGGCGACTACGACTTCGACGACGAAGAAGAGGATGACGAAGACGTCCGTTATGAGCTGACCTGCCCCAACTGCGGCGCTGTGACCGTAGTGGACGAGGACACTCTGGTAAACGAGCAGATCTGCTGCGGCAACTGCGGTGCTGAGTTCGAGATCGAATTTGAAGAATGCAGCTGCGGTGATGACTGCGACTGTGAAGGCGAGTGCGAGTGCAGCTGCGAGGATCAGGACTGATCCCAGCCTGCATATGAGACGAGAGAGAAGGGCCCTGCGGCTCCGCAAGGCGTCTGTTTTGCTGTCGGCTTTCTGGCTGATTATGCTGGTGGGCTGCGGCAAAACGGCGCCTTTGCCGCCGGCACAAGAGCCGGCCTCTGTACCGGAAACGACGTCTGTGCCAGTGGAAAAACCACCGGTAAACACACCGAGTCCGGAAACGGAAAAGCCGTCTGATACGGAAAAACCGGAAGAGTCAGACGCGGTACAGCCGGTGAAAGTGGTATACCGGGATGAAGATTTCTTCAGCTGGACCACGGAGAATACAGAGGCTGCGGAACCCAATGCAGCAGCCCTGCAA
>SAMEA104404097__coassemble_1773_pt1 | contig 16805 bp, 15 predicted proteins | sample SAMEA104404097__metabat2_low_PE_069 | metagenome-assembled genome bin SAMEA104404097 (sample SAMEA104404097) | Balaenoptera acutorostrata
CCAGCTATCGTTCCAATCCCGAACGGCTCAGCGAGTTCGCCCTCTCCCGCCGGGACCCCCAGTATGTGCCCCACAGCAAGGAAGTGCGTGCCATCGAGCGTGCCCGCCGTGCCGGTGAGGAACTGCCCGAGGATGTTCAGGTGGTATATGCAGCACTGCAAAATGCCGGCATCCCCTGCAACCCCAACAACACGGAATACGGTTCCACTCTGTATGCCAACATGCCCGGCGACGGTTCCGCCCGTGAACAGGCGGCTTCCTGCCAGCGTGTGGTGGGCGGCGCAGCCAACTTTGCCCGCCAGTACGCAACCAAACGTTATCGCTCCAACTGCATCAACTGGGGCATGGCTCCCTTCCTGGTAGAAAACCCCGAAATTTTCGAGCTGGGCGATCACATCTTCCTGCCCGGTGTTCGTGCCGGTATCCTGGCCAACGCTCCCGAGTTCCAGGCTTATGTGGTCAAGCGTGACGGTCAGGTGATTCCCTTCACCTGCTCCACCGGTGCATTGACCGAGCCTGAGCGTGCGATCATCGCCTCCGGCTGCCTTATCAACTATTACCGGGACAACTGATCGGCTGCTCCGCTTCCGGGGGCTGCCGCAACGGCCCCCGGTCTTATTGAAGGAGTTTATTTATGACCAAAGACGAAGCTTTTGCACGGCTGGCCCGTTCAGATTTTCGCTCACGCTTTCATCTTTCCACAAAAGATAAGGAATATGTTGAAAGCAAGGGCCTGGATGTGATCCGTTCCCACGCCGAAGATTTTGTTCGCAAGCGTTTGGCCCCGGCCAATATTCCCAACGACGGACACCAGACCCCCACAAAAGGGCATCCCGTATTTGTGGCACAGCACGCCTGTGCCTGCTGCTGCCGGGGCTGCCTGTACAAATGGTACCGGGTCCCTCTGGGATGCGAACTGACCGAATTGCAGCAGCTTAAAATCGTCAACTTTCTCATGGCCTGGATCGAACGTGAAATGCAGCGTCCCTGATCCGTTATTTTGATCTGGAGGTTTTTTGTCATGTATGAAATCAACTCGTCAAACCACCCGCAGCGGCTGCTGATGCTGGGCAACAGCTTTACCTTTTTCAACGAGATGCCCAGCCGCTTTTTGCAGCCTATGCTCAACGCTGCCAGGCTGAATGTTCAGGTAACTGCTGTTACCCGCCCTAACTACTACCTGCACCAGTATTTTGACGAAAGTCTTGAAGCCGGTCAGGCTGTGCGGGCTCTTCTGCGGGAGCAGCATTTTGATTTTGTTCTCATTCAAGAGCAGAGCAATCTGCCCATCGCCGATCCCCCGGCGTTTTATCGCTCGGTCCGCGTGCTGAACCGGCTGATCCGGGAAAGCGGAGCCACTCCCTGGCTTTACCAGACCTGGGGTTATGGTGCGGGCAATGAGGATCTTGCTCAGTTTGGCGAGAACACCCAGCAGATGGAAATGAAACTGCGGGCTTCGTATCAGGCCATCGGACGGGAGCTGTCCATCCCGGTTGCTCCGGTGGGTGCCGCCATGACCCGTGCGCTGGATCTGGGCGTTGCCGACCTGTACAACCAGCAGGACCACTACCACCCCAGTGCCGTAGCCAGTGAGATGATTGCCAAAACGCTGATGGCCTCTCTGTTTGGGGTCCACCCGCAGGACGTGCCTTTTGTGGGCGCAGCCGATGCCGAAACCCGGGCGCTGTTGGATTCGGCTGCCGATTGGGCCGCTTTCTCAGATGTTACCGCCGACCCGAAATATCAGATGGATTCCGTCCGTCTTTGTGACCCTGCCCAAAATTAAATCTCCCCTGTTTTGCGCTTGCTTCGCAAATTGTTAACCTTAATTTGTGCAATAGTTGACAATTGGCTTTTTGGGTTTATAATAGAGCTTGGAATTTCCAGTTTTATAAAGCAACTACCCGCCGAGCAAGTTTGCACAGGAGGAATTTTTCATGCAGTCCAAAACACCCGTTCGCCAAATGGTCCTGACCGCCATGTTTGCGGCCCTCACAGCCGTGCTGGCACAGATTCAAATCCCCATCGGCCCCATCCCGTTCAATCTGGCTGTATTCGGTGCTTATCTCACCGGCATGCTGCTTTCGCCGTCTTGGGCGATAGCTTCGATGGGTGTTTATATGATGCTGGGTGTATTAGGCATTCCTGTTTTTGCCGGATTTCAGGGCGGGCCTGCCGCTCTGTTTGGCAAAACCGGCGGCTATGTGATCGGCTATCTGTTTATCACCGGCCTTACCGCTCTGGCTCAAAAGCACACCCGCTCGGTCTGGTTCACGGCCCTTGCCATGCTGGCGGGCCTTGGCATCTGCTATACCTTCGGCACCGCCTGGTTCATGGTCGTTACTCATGCAGACCTCCCTTCGGCCCTTGCCTTGTGCGTTGTTCCCTTTGTCCTTCCGGACCTGGGAAAAGCGGTCTGTGCCCTGCTGCTGGGCAAGGTGCTCAAACGGCGGCTCACAACGGCTCATGCTTTTTAAAAAAGCTTCCCCTGATCGTCAACCCGCCTTCCCGGCTCAGTTGACAATCAGGGGTTTTCGTTTATAATAATCTCATATCATCAAAGGAGACGACCGTTATGACAACCAAGGAACAGGTGCTTGCCTGTTTGGAAGAAAACCGGGGTACTCCCCTTTCGGGCGAAGCTCTGGCCGAAAAACTGGGCCGTTCCCGCACCTCTGTGTGGAAGGCCATCAAAGAACTGCAAAAAGAAGGTCATCGGATCACAGCTGCTCAGAACCGGGGCTATACCCTGGAACCCGGCAGCGATGTTCTCAGTGAGCCGGGTGTGCGCCGCTGGCTGAACGACCCGGTCCCTCAGATGCTGGTGGTTCCCGAAATCGACTCCACCAATACCGCCGCAAAACAGATGGCCGCACAGGGTGCGCCCCACGGAACGCTGGTCATTGCAGACAGCCAGACCGGCGGACGCGGACGGCGCGGACGCAGCTTTGCTTCTCCGGCCGGAACCGGACTGTATCTGTCCATGATCCTGCGCAGCAGCCTGCCGATGGAACGGGTGGTACTCATCACCAGCGCGGCGGCTGTGGCCGTCTGCCGGGCGGTGAAAGAGGTAACCGGGAAACAGCTTTCCATCAAATGGGTCAACGACCTGTTTTACAACGGCAAAAAATGCTGCGGCATCCTCACCGAAGCCGCAGCCGATATGGAGTCCGGCGGACTGGATCACATGGTGGTCGGCATCGGACTGAACCTGCTGCCGCCCAAAGACGGCTGGCCCGAGGAACTGCGGGAAATCGCCGGTTCCATCTTTGAGCCGGGCGAAACCGTGGACCGCTGCCGTTTGGCTGCTGCCATCGCCAATGAGCTGCTCAAGATGGCTGCTCAGCTGCCGGGCATCGGTTTCATGCAGGAATATCGTGCCCGCAATCTGGTCCCCGGCAAGGACATTTTCATTGTTCAAAACGGCAGCCGCCGGCCCGCACACGCCGAGTCCATCACCGATTCCGGTCATCTGCTGGTCACCCTGCCGGACGGCAGCACCGAAGAACTCTCGTTTGGAGAGGTAAGCATCCGTTTTTGACCGTCTTGATCTTTCATCCATTATTTGCGGCTCTCTGTTTTGAGGGCCCTGCCAGGAGGTATTTTTATGAAATCCAAATCCGTTCGCCGTTTGGTGGTTGCGTTTGCAATGGCGTTTCTTACCACCGTTCTGGCTCAGGTCCAGATTGAAATCGGTCCCATTCCCATTAACCTGGCTCTGATTTCAGCCTATCTGACCGGCATGGTCTTCACCCCGCTCTGGGCTTTGATCTCCATGGGCATCTATCTGGGACTGGGTGCTCTGGGTCTTCCGATCTTCTCCGGTTTTACCGGCGGTCTGGACATTCTGCTGGGCGAAAGCGGCGGTTATCTGCTGGGCTATCTGGTAATCGCTCTGCTGATTTCCTTCGCACAGAAAATCTCGGAAGAAAAACTTCGCTACACCCTGATTGCGGCTGCACTGGGTCTGCTGGCCTGCTATGCTATGGGCACCGCCTGGTTTATGTTTGTCAATCATGCCACCTTTGAGCAGTCGGCCATCATCTGCATCACTCCTTTTGTACTGCCCGATTTGGGCAAACTGCTGCTTTCCCTCATTCTGGGTCAGGGTCTGCGTGACAAGCTCTATCTGGAAGGTATGGTGTAAGATTTTCCACCACTGGAGGTATCCGGTGTTGAAAATCAGCATAAGTAAAACGCCCGTCGTTCGTTTGGAACGGCGGGCGTTTTTAGATTCTTTTTACAGGGCCGGAGTAATAACAAAGGACATCCGGTAATTGCGCTTGGACAGGCAGTATTCCGGCTGAGGACGGGCGCCCCAGGTGTTATCACCGCCTACGCCGCAGGAATCCGACAGCAGCTGCAATTCCACCTTGTCAGAGGGCGGCAGCTGGTTGGGATGTGCTGCATTTTCCAGCTCGGACTGGGTCCAGGGCAGTGCGCTGAACGCAAATGTGCCGTTTGCTTCGATACGCAGACCGCCGCACTCCAGGCTGTGCGTCTCGCAGCGCAGACCGCAGGCCTGCGGCTTCATATATGGGGTGAGTGCCTTGCGGGCATCCAGAGTCCAGCGGCCGCGGCGGGCACCGGACAGACGGTCGGGAACGGTTTCCACCGGGCCCAGGCCATCGTAATCCACACTGCTGTTCTCCTGGAAGGTAGCCAGGGTGCTGCCGAACACAAACGGAGGCTCCATGCCTTCCGGCAGCAGACATTCGCTCTCAACACAGATTCGCTGGCCTGCTTCAAAGCGAACACGGGTGGTAAGCGAAACACGGGGCTGGGTGGGCAGCTGCCAAACGGCTTCGGCCTCCCAGGCAGCTCCGGCTTCCCGGACCTGGAAGCTTTCCAGCTTGTGATACTGCTCGGCGCTCTTCCAGATCCCCTTTTCAAAAGGCCAGTTGCTGGCTGCATCGTTGGAGACCGGCGCACGCCAGAAAGCGGGACGCATGGGAGTGGCCATCCACTCAATACCCCATACCTGCAAACTGGACATCCGACCGGTTGCACGGGAGAACAGAACGCTCAAGTCCTTGCTGTGGAAGCCTGCATACTCGGCACCGTCCACAAACCGCCAGCCGCTTTCTGCTTCGGCACGGCTGCGCAGAGTTTTCTGGGCAAAGACCAGCTCATAACCGGCTTCGGCCCAGGGCATTTCTTTCTTGAGCAGCAGCGATACTTCAGCCCAGGCTTCGCCGGTCTTGGGCATGGTCGGATTCCAGGGAATGAGCACGCTCTCACCCGGCAGACAGGCAATCGAACGGTCTTCACGGGTATACTCACCCTGCGGGGTATGGACCGACAGGCGCACAACAAATTCCGACAGTTCCGTGAACAGGAATCCGTTGCTCACCCGCACGCCGCCCGGCACAAACCGGAACTTGCAGGGTGCATAAGCAGCCTTGACCGCCGCCAGCTTGGGGCTGGGAGTACGGTCAGCAAACAGCAGACCGTCGGCTGCAAAATCGCCGTTGTTCGGCCATTCGCGATAATCGCCGCCATAGCACAGGGTTCCGTCCTGCTCCAGCAGCTGATCGACCCAGTCCCAGATGAAACCGCCCTGATACTGAGGATAGGTTTCTTCCAGATGGATGTAATCTTCCAGCGAACCGCAGGAGTTGCCCATTGCATGCGCATATTCCACCTGAATGGTGGGTTTGTCAGTATTAACTCGAAGACGCTGCTCCATCTCCTTAACCGGACGATACATAAAGGAATACAGGTCGCTGGTATCGGGATAGCGGTTGTCATTGCTGATGCCCTCGTACTGCACCGGACGGGTACCGTCCGCACTGCGGAGCATCTGAGACAGATCATAAATCACTTCTCCGCCCTTGGACTCGTTGCCGCAGCTCCAAATCAGAACACTGGGATGGTTTTTGTCCCGCTCCAACATGCTCTTGCCCCGGTCCAGAACTGCACCGCGCCACTCAGGACGGCCATCCGGCAGCAGGGGCATCTGATTTTCCGGCCGCTGACCCCGATGCACCCAGCTTCCGTGAGTTTCCAGGTTGGCTTCATCGATCAGATACAGACCCACCCGGTCACAGATTTCATACCATTCGCTCCGATTGGGATAATGGCTGGCACGCACAGCGTTGATGTTGTTCTTTTTCATCGTCCGGGCGTCCTGTTCCATTTCGGCCACTGTGATAACACGGCCGTGGCGGTAGTTCCACTCGTGACGGTTTACGCCGTGGAACACGATCCGTTTTCCGTTCAGCTTGAGCAGGCCGTTCTCAATACGGACGGTGCGGAAGCCCACTGTCTGGGTGCAGCTTTCCACCGGCTCGTAATTTTCCAGCAGTTCCAGCTCCAGCCGGTACAGATTGGGCGACTCTGCGCTCCACAAAACCGGGCGTACTACGGTCATCGAGAACAGAGCACTGCCGTTTTCAACGGCTGTCTCTTCGCAGGCAGCCTCGTTTCCGCTGGGATCGATCAGGCGGGCACGGACCCAGTCGGCGGTACCGCTCACCCGCATCTGTGCCATCAGACCGCCGTACATATCTGCATTGACCCGCAGATCTTCAATGTGGCTCTTGGGCAGGCAGAGCAATTTGACACTGCGGAAAATGCCCCAGAAACGCCAGAAGTCTTGGTCCTCCAGCCAGCTGCCGGAAGACCAGCGGTAAACCTCTACCGCCAGATAGTTTTCGCCGGCCTTGAGCAGTCCGGTCAGGTCAAATTCGCTGGGAGTAAAGCTGTCCTCACTGTAGCCCAGGTATTTGCCGTTGCAGAATACCCGGAACGCCGGTTCCACGCCTTCCAGACGCAGGCGCAGGGTCTCTTCTTCCCAGCCTTCCGGCAGGGTAAAACGTTTTGCGTACTGGGCAACCGGGATCTCACGGGGCAGTTCGCCGGGGACCAGCTGCTCATAACCGTCCCAGGGATAGGCGGTATCGGTGTACAGCGGCACACCGTGGCCGACCCGATTGATGTGGGCCGGAACACGGATATCACTCCAGTTGTCCGAAATTTTGGGATTGGTCTCATAATCCGGGGTGCGGTCATCAAGATCCGGGCAGAAATGGAATTTCCAGTTTCCGTCCAGCGTCAGCATTCGGGGTTCGTTCTCACCTGCAAAGCAGACGGTGTGATCCGAGTGCGCAGGCAGACGGCCTTCGGCAAAAATCCGAGGGTCTTTCAGCAGGGCTCTAAGTTCCATGGAGAGGTCCTTTCTTTTGTGGGTTTATGTCATCTGCCAGGGGCAGAATATTCTTTTTTTAGGCAATCCATACCGATATCAGTATACCCCCTTAAGAAAGCGAAAAGCAAGCGAAGAAGGTAAAAAAATCTGCCTTCCCGCATGGACAGGCAAAGCGGGAAGGCAGGAAGCAGATGTTCTGTTAAATCGCTGTAATTTTAGCCCTTGATACCGCCGCCGGTGATACCAACGATGATCTTTTCGGACATGAAGATGTACAGCAGGAAGGTGGGCAGGAACACGATGACCACGGCTGCGAACAGACCGCCGTACTGGCCGGTGTACTTCATGGAGTTCACAATGTTCAGCAGACCAACACCGACCGGAGTCATGTTGTCGCCGGTTGCAAAGATCAGAGCCATGAAGAACTCGTTCCAAACACCCAGGAAGTTGAAGATGGTCACGGTGATCAGGGCGGGCTGCACCAGAGGCAGCATGATGACCCAGAAGGTCCGCGAGGGCGAGCAGCCGTCGATGGCTGCGGCCTCTTCATATGTATGAGACAGAGTTGCAAAGAACTTGAGCAGGTAAATGGTGGTGTACGGTACCTGCAGGAAAATATACAGGAAGATCAGCAGCAGACGGCCGCGGATGTTCCACTGGATCGACAAAGTGAAGATGGGCATGATGATCATAACAGCCGGAACACTCATTGCAACGACCAGACTGTTTTTGAGCAGCTTGTTGCCCACAAAGTTGAAACGAGACAGCACATAAGCAGCGGGTGCACTGATGAGCAGAACACCTACGCAGGCTGTTACCGAATACAGCAGCGAGTTTGCAAAGAAGACGGATACATTTTGTGCTTTCCATGCAGTTGCATAGTTTTCAAAATGCAGACCGGTTTCAAATTTGAATACCTTACCGGAGAAAATCTCAGGGGTTGTAGAAAGGCTGGCGGCCAGAATCCAAAGCAGGATCACGGCGGTAAATGCTACCCACAGGGTTACAATCAGATAAGCGGGGAGCAGAGAGAGCTCTTTTTTCCAGTTGATTTTTTCCTTGTATTTGACTTGTTTGTTTTTAGCCATGCTCTGCACCTCCCTTAATATTCCAGATCGTCATCTTTGAGCAGCTTATTCATAACAGCATAAACTACAATAATGATGACTGCCAGGACCACGCCGGTTGCAGCACCGGCGCCTGCATCGCGAGCAGCGCTGGCACGTCCGCCGAATACCACGTCGTACAAATAAACGACCGGAACCGTGGTGGAATTTTCTGTATCCAGAGGCGAGAACATTTTACTCCACAGGAAGAAGGTTGTTGCATTCACAGTCCAGAATACGATGTTGGTCTTGATGATGCCCTTCAGCAAAGGCATTGTGATGCGGAAGAACTGCTGAACCTTGTTTGCACCGTCGATGGTAGCAGCCTCATACAGATCACCGGGGATACCTTCAATGCCGCTGATGAAGATCAACATGTAGTAACCAACCGCGCCGAAAACAAATGCGAACAGCATAGCCCAGAACTTGGTATCCTGGCCCAGCCACTTCACCTTGTCGCCGCCCAGCAGCATTGCGACTTTGTTCAGCAGGCCGTAATCGTAGTTGTAAACGTACTGGACCCACATGGTTGCAAGTGCAACGGCACTGATAACATTGGGCAGATAGATTGCTGCACGGAAGAATTTTTTACCGCGGATACCGCTGGTCAGAATAACGGCAAACAGCAATGCAATGCTCAGAGTGAGCACGCCGCCGATCAGCCAGATACGCAGCATATTCCACATGGAAGTTTTCCATGCAACACTTCCAAAAATTTTAGAGTAGTTTCCAATGCCGTTGAACTCCCAGTCAGAAGTAGCGGCGGTGACGCTTTCCACTTTGAAGAAGCTCATGATTACCGTGCGAACTACCGGATACAAAAACAGCAGCAGCAGCGACAGGACGCAGGGCAAGCTAAACCAAAATATCATTGATTTATTTTTGTTTGATTTATTTTTCTTCATAACGATCGGTCACCTCTCCTTTCCCTTTATTTCACCGTAAAATTTTGTCTCTAATAAGGGAGGGCGGCACTGAACAGTACCGCCCTCATATCTGTTCTATTCTATCTCTGTTCTGTTTTAATGGTTCAGTCGTTTGTGCGCTGATTAGTACAGTGCATCCATTGCAGCTGCAAATTCAGCACCGGTAGCAAACTTGCCTTCATACAGCTTGGTGATGTTCTCCTGGATGCTGGGCTGCAGCTCAGAGTTGCGGTTCAGACCCATGTTCCACTCCAGAGTGTTGTCAGCAGCCATCAGTGTTTCAACAGTACCGTTCATAACAGCAGGAGCGGTGTTGCGGGGATCGGCAGGGATCTGCTGAGCAGTGTCAGCCATCTTCTGGTCCATCTCGCCGCTGGTCAGGAAGATGCAGAAATCAAATGCAGCCTGAGGATTCTTGCTGTTCTTGGGGATTGCCAGAGAGTTTGCACCGGCATAAGCGCTCTCAGCATCGGCACCGCCTTCCAGTGCGGGATAGTTGAACATGCCCCAGTTCAGTTCTTTGCCGCTGTGCTGGTTAACTTCGGGAGCAACATAGTTTGCGCAGACAACCATTGCAACGTCGCCGGTCAAACCGATCTTATCCTGGCTGGAGGGATATTCATCAGGAGCGCCCTCGGCCAGATAGCCCTTGTTTACAAAGTCGATAACCTGATCTGCAGCCTTAACAGCAGCTTCGTTAGCAGCCCAGCCGCCTTTGGTAGCCAGATCGATAACGCCGTCCTGGCCAACTGCACGAGCCAGATGATAACCGAAGTTGAAGGTGGTGTAAGCACTGTCCAGAGCCATAGGAGCAACGCCGTTGTCCTTCATGGTCTGGCAGGCAGTCAGGAACTGGTCCCAAGTGGTGGGAGCTTCAATGCTCAGCTTGTTGAAGACGTCCTGATTGTAGAACACACCGCCAACCTGAGGCTGCTCGGTGATGCAGGGCAGGAAGCCGGCCCACTCAGTTGCAGTCTTGTTCAGGCATGCATAGCTCTGTGCTTCGTAGTTAACAGCCTTGGCCATGTCGGTCAGATCTGTTACATAATCCTTATAAGTATTGGCAATGCGCTGATAGTCATCTTCGAAGATGTCGATGTCATCTTTTGCTTCCAGAGAAGCCTGGATGATCTTGTTGATCTCACGGCCCTTAAAAGAAATCTCGATCTTGGCGCCGGTCTTTTCTTCAAAAGCCTTGGCAGCCTCAGTCAGAACGTTGGCCTGGGGCTCGCCGGGGCTCCACATGGACCACATATTCAGGGTAACACCATCATACTGTTTGTCGCCAGCCGGTGCACTTGCCTGAGAGCCAGATTCTGCTGCGGGGTCTTTTGCTTCGGAACTTGCGCCGCTGCCGCAACCAACCATCATGGTAGCTGCCATTGCAAATGCGGTGAGTAAGCTGAGTACTTTTTTCATTGTAAATTTCCTCCTATGAAATTCTCTCTTTGGTGTCCGTTCTTCACTCGGATCACTGTCCACCCATAGTATAATCCCTTGCCCCTACGCTTACAATCCGATTCTTGTTCCATTTATTAGATATATTGCGCTTTCCGTCACTTTCGTCAAAACGCATTTATAATTTAGCATTTTTTGTGCACATTGCCAAAAGCGGTGTTTTTTGTCTTAAAGATGGTGTTTTTATTTGTACTTTCACTCGCTTTTCGCACACTTTTTCTTTTTTGCTTTTTGTCCCATAAATGTCCGTTTATAGGATTTTTCGTTTTATTTTCAAAAAAGAATCTTGTCGTATGTGCAATATTTACATCAAACCGGCTCTATTTTTATTTTTATTGCGATTAAATGTATATTTCTTGTGAAATCATGCTCATCTGTTTTTACTAGTTTTATCGGTGTATCGGCGTTTCTATTGTCCAAATCGTCTTACCCGGCCTTTTTGGGGAATATCGGATCAAGCCCTTGAATCTGGACTTTTGGGTCACTGTAAAGTCTGATTTTGCTTTCTGAAAGTGTGACTTTTCGCTGTTTTCTTTTGAATCAAAATAAAACAGCGCAGGAATTATTTCCTGCGCTGTTCTCCAATTTTCTTTTTAACTTATTTCAGCGGTTCCACATTTTGCAAACAGGGATTCTGTTTGCGTCCCACAAACAATTCTTTCCCGTCCGTAAAGCCCTCTTCCCGTCCGGTCAGTTCTTTTATCAGAATACCGCGCATTTCGTCGATCCGGTCCGACCACTCCAAATCGTTGATGGCGTTGTGGGATTCTTCCGGGTCGGTATCCAAACGGAAATACTGTTCCTCACCGGTCTGGGTATACCAGACATACTTGTCGGTTCTGGTCACGATCCACTGGGTGGACTTAAGGTCAGCCGTGTGTTCGCCGTGGATGTACTCCCGCTGCTCAATGGCCTTCTCCAGCATATTTTCGCCGTCGGTAGGCACCGGATCGGCACCAGCAATGGCCAGACAGGTGGGCATAACGTCCCGCAGTTCCACTATTGCGTCGGAATCGGTACCCTGACGGGCACCAATCAGTCGTTCAGGGCCGGAAATAATCATCGGAACATTGGCACTGCCCTGATAAGGCCGGCTCTTGCGGCAGAGGCAGTGGTCCGACAGCAGTTCGCCGTGATCCGAAGTAAAGATAATAATGGTGTTGTCCATCAGCTGATGCTCGATCAGCGAGACCATCAGGCGGCCGATCTGGTGATCCAGATGCGTAATGCAGGCATAATAACCGATCTGCTGCTGACGAATCAGTTCCGGATCAATGGGGCCGGTGGAGTTGTTGAACCGGCGGCCCATTTTTTCCAAATCGGCCCGGTCATCCCAGTCGCCGTATACCGGCGGCCGCAGATCCTTATCCTTATACAGATCAAAATAATATTGGGGTGCGTCATAGGGTGCATGGGGGCGGACATACGAAGCCATCAGGAAAAACGGTTTGTCCGGATCACGTCGGCGCAGAAAATCAATGCTTCGGTCGGTGACCCAGTTGGTGGGATGGTATTTTTCCGCATAGCCCCAAGGCCGTGCCAGGTACGAATTGCAGTCAAGCCCGGTGTTGGTCACATCCGCATCTGCGCCCAGCTCTTTCCGCAGCCAGTAAAAATAATCGTCGGTATACAGCTGATTTTCGCCCGAGGGGACACCCGGGTACCGGGATTCATGCAGATAACCGTCATGCAGCTCGATGTTGTGGAATCCCTGCATGCTCCGGTTGGGGTAAACGTGCATCTTGCCCACACATTGGGTATAATAACCCGCCTTGGAAAGTTCACCGGCTATGGTGTGGGGGTAATCCCAGCGTACATTGTCCTGATAGCCGACCCGTCCGCAATGTCGGGGCGACAATCCGGTATACATCACGGCACGCGCCGGCACACAGCTGGGACAGCAGCTCTGTGCGTTGTGAAAGGAAATTCCGGTTGCAGCCAGAGTGTCCAGATACGGGGTTTTTACATCCGGATGGCCCCGAAAGCTCATGCAGTCACCGCGGAATTCATCCGCTACGATCAGCAAAATATTGGGCTTCATTCAAGTATTCCTTCTCTCTTTATTATAAGTGTAAGAGACCGCTGCGTTGCACGTCTCTGTTTTACAATTTAGACGGCGGATTTCTGCGAAAATTTGCCCGGTGTCGGCCGTGCAGCCTTCCATCCCGCTTTTGGAAATCCGCAGGTTTACATTTTGTACTTCTGATTCACACAAGCCTCATAATTGCACAAATGTGTCACAAGGAATTCAATATCTCTAACTTTTACACCAATATAACATATTCAAAATCAGCGTACAAGGGTGTACAATAGAATTATCAGAAAAACCCGGAAAAACTTTTTTCGTGCATTTTGGATTTCTAAAACGGCTTTGTGCATTGATCGAATGCGGTTTATATTGCTGAATTACTGAATTTTTTTCGTGCAATACTGTCTACATTTCATATCTTTCGCCGCAGCTTTTTTCACCCGTTGTTTTTGCTGTACAGCCGATGTATATAAAGTACAAATTGAACAGACGCCTGCATGGCTGTGTTGAACTGCAGCTTGATTCAAATTGCAAACCGTTCTCTTATTTATGGACATTTCTTGCATTCAATCGCAAATTTTTGCTGGTGTCCCTTACAATTTTTTATGATTCGACCGGATTTCTGTCAGGCAGCATTTATTGCGCGCTCTGAACAAATCTCCCTGCCGCTGAAACCCGAATCGATATAAACACCTTCTTTCTATGCGAAAAGGCCGACATGGTTTGATACCATGCCGGCTTTTTCGCCTTTATGATTAATTTTTTCAGGTCCGCACTCAGCATTTTGACTTCCATTTGATTTGTCCCCGGTTTTCATTGAAAGGCTCGGTCCGGTTTGTTATAATTGAAGTATTGTTCGCTTTTTCGCCGAAATCCGCGGGCAAAATCTGACTTTGAAAAGGCAGGAATTATGAAAAACCACTCGTTTTCTACTCCATATGAATTCAAAGGCCGCATTCCTTTGCGGCAGGCCATACCGCTGGGTCTTCAGCATGTACTGGCTATGTTCGTAGGCAACCTGACCCCCATTCTGGTCATCACCGGTGCCTGCGCTGCTGTGAGCGGCGATGATTTTGCCGCTCTGCAAGTAACTCTTTTGCAGAACTCCATGCTGATTGCCGGTATCGTTACGCTGGTTCAACTTTTCACCATTGGCCCCATCGGCGGCGGTGTTCCCATCATCATGGGCACCAGTTCCAGCTTTATCGGTGTTTGCGAAAGCGTGGCAAACATGATGGGCGGCGGTGCAGTGGCATACGGGGCCATGATGGGCGCGTCCTTTATCGGCGGACTGCTGGAAACGGTTCTGGGCGCATTTTTGAAGCCTCTGCGCCGCTTCTTCCCCTCCATTGTCACCGGTACTGTGGTTATGTCCATCGGCCTGTCCCTCATCAGCGTGGGCGTCAACACCTTTGGCGGCGGCTTTGGGGCGCATGATTACGGCTCGCTGGAAAATCTGATGATCGGCCTGACGGTTATGGCAGCCATCCTGATTCTTAAGCACGGCACAAAGGGCATTTTCAGTTCTTCCAGCATCCTGCTGGGCATTCTGTTCGGTTATGCAGTCTGTGCTGTTCTGCCCTTCTTCCTGTCCACCACCGGCGTTACCGCCGAGGGTGTGGAGTTCACCAAATCCTGGGTACTGGACTGGAGCAAGGTCGCAGAAGCCCCCTGGTTTGCAGTTCCCAAACTGCTGCCGGTCAAGCCGATCTTTGATCTGCGGGCCATCCTGCCGGTCTGCATCATCTTTATTGTCACCGCTGTTGAAGGCGTGGGTGACATTTCTGGCGTTATGGAAGGCGGTCTGGGCCGTGAAGCCACCGACCGGGAACTGTCCGGCGGCGTCATGTGTGACGGTCTGGGCTCCAGTGTTGCCTCTCTGTTCGGCGTTCTGCCCAACACTTCTTTCAGCCAGAATGTGGGTCTGGTAACCATGACCGGCATCATCAACCGGTTCGCACTGGCCTGCGGTGCTGTATTCCTGATTCTCTGCGGCCTGTTCCCCAAGCTGGGCGCACTGATCGCCATCATGCCCCAGAGCGTTCTGGGCGGTGCGGCAGTCATTATGTTCTCCGGCATCGTTATGAGCGGCGTTCAGCTTATCACCAAAGAGCCGCTGACCCCCCGCAGCATGACCATCGTGACGGTCGCCCTGGGCCTTGGCTACGGCCTGGGAACCAACCCGGACATCCTTTCGCAGCTGCCTGAAGTGCTTCAGCTGATGTTCGGCGGTTCCGGTATCGTACCCGCTGCCCTGGTGGCCATTGTGCTGAATGTGATCCTGCCGAAAGAGCCCCCAAAAACTGAAAAAGCATAAATCAACAGGCAGTATCCGGTTCGTGTCCGGATACTGCCTGTTTTGTTATTCTTCGCTTTTCAAAAGCTCTGCATAGCGGCTGACCCGTTCCAGCAGAGCATCCAGACTGAAATAACCCGCTTCCCGCAATGTGAGCCTGCCCTCGGCAAACACCAAAACCGCCGGAACTGTAAACACATTTTGACTGGCTGCTGTTTCGGGGAATTTTTCCACCGACACATACACACTCTGCACTTCCGGAAAGGCTTGGGTGAATCGGTCCAGCTTTGCCTCAATGGCGGTACAGGGCGCACACTGAGCCGATCCAAACTGTACCACCAACAGCGGGCTTTCCTGGATTTTCCGGCTGAAAACCTCACTGTTTTGCAGCTTTTCCATGACGGTTCCTCCTTGTTCTGACCTTGTTTTGCTCTATCGTAATTCCTTTGCCCGCCGCTGTCAAGCGACCGGGTCACAAAGCGATTCCTTTCTAAAAACTTCCATTTGATTTTTTGTTAATTAAGCATTGACTTAATTAAATTCTCCTGTTATAATTGGAAAACCGAAAAAGATTAAGCATTTGCTTAATTTCAAATTCTGCGGATCGTTCCCCGCCCGTTTTCCGGCTGCCGGGGTGCTTTCCTGCCCCAATCAGGAGGAAAACAATATGGCATCCAAACGCTATGCCCAGGTGGGCGACTATTGCGTGGCCTGCGGCAGCTGTGTCAAGGTCTGCCCCATGTCCGCCATTTCAATTTGGAAGGGCGTAATCGCTCAAATCGACCCGGCTCTCTGCGTTGGCTGCGGCAAATGCGCCAGCGAGTGCCCCGCCGGAACCATCGAGCTGAAAAATCGGGAGGTTCACGCATGAAAAACAAACAAAAACACTGGTACGATTACCTTTGGATCGTGACCCCCATTTATCTGGGGCTTGGATTTTTCAACATCCTGTTTGCCTGGCTGGGCATGATCTTTTTTTGCGTCCCGCTTTTTATTGCAATTTTCGGCGGCAATAAGATCTATTGCAACCGCTATTGTGACCGTGGTCAGTTTTTGCAGCTTCTGGGCGGCCGCCTGGGCCTGTCCCGCAACAAGCCCACCCCCAAATGGATGCGCTCCAAAGCGTTCCGGTATGGCTTTTTGATTTTCTTTTTCGCCATGTTCTTCCAGATGCTGTATGTCACCTGGCTGGTGGGCAGCGGTGCCGAAACTCTGCGTCAAGCGGTCAAGCTGTTCTGGACCTTCAAACTGCCCTGGCACTGGGCCTACCACGGCGAGGCTGTAGCCCCCTGGGTGGCACAGTTTGCTTTCGGTTTTTACAGCATGATGCTGACCTCGACCCTGATTGGTCTGATCGTAATGGTCCTCTATAAGCCCCGCAGCTGGTGCGTCTTCTGCCCTATGGGAACCACCACGCAGCTGATCTGCCAGGCCCGTGCCGGAAAACCCCAAGCTCCCTCTTCAAGCAGCTGCACCGGCTGCTGTTCGGGCTGCGCCAAAGCAGGAGGAAAAAGTCATGCGTAAAAATGCAAAACAGGTTGCCGGTTTGATGCAGCAGCTGGCCAACGAAAACCGTTTGCTCATCCTCTGCGCCCTGCTGGAAAAGCCCATGACTGTGAGCGAACTGGCCGAACACGTCCCGGATATTTCGGCTCCTGCCCGTTCTCAACATCTGCACAAGCTGCGGAGTGCGGGACTGATCTGTGCCGAAAAACAGGCCCAGTTTATCCGATATTCCATCTGGGACCCCCGCATTCAGGACCTGATGCACCTGCTGCGCCGAGAAGACTGCACCCATGGCAAACATTGATTCAGCCCCTTTAACACAATGAGGGATTTA
>SAMEA104404097__coassemble_1842_pt1 | contig 16185 bp, 8 predicted proteins | sample SAMEA104404097__metabat2_low_PE_069 | metagenome-assembled genome bin SAMEA104404097 (sample SAMEA104404097) | Balaenoptera acutorostrata
GGACAGGTCCTCAGCAGCGCGGGTGTAGATGTTCTTGACCTTCTTCTCGAAGTCTTCCTTGCCAACCTTCAGGAACAGGCTTGCAACCATGCACTTGTTGTCGATGTAAACACCAGCGGAAGAAACGCCGATGCCGTCAACCTTGCGGCCTTTTTCCAGGATCTTGGCAGCAGCAGTCTGCATAGCAGCCAGGATGCCCAGATAGTGGTAATCGGGGTTGGGGTTGACTTTGGGATACCATACAACTTCTTCGCTGTAGATGGTCTCACCGTCGATAACAGCGCTGACCTTACGGTCAGATCCGCCTGCGTCGAAGCCGATGCGGGCACCGTTGGTGTGACGGCCAACGCTCTCAGCCTTCTGGAAAGCGGTGGGACGCTGGTCGTAGGGCAGAGCCTCTACTTCAAAAGCGCGCTCGTAAACGCCTTCCATGAACTCCTTATCGAACTGACGGCTGCCGCCCTCAGAGTAAGCTGCCTTGATCTCAGCAGCCAGCTTGTCGTTACCGCAGATGGTAACCTTGAAGCCGCCCCAGCTCCACAGCAGGAACTTAACCAGGCGATCTACATAGTAAGAGTCGGCCTGAGCCATCTCGGAGGTATTGTAGGTCTTGCACTCCCAGGTGCCAACCTGACCGCCGCTGCGCTCAACAGCGATGCACAGGGGCTCGGTAGCGTTCTTCTCGTACTCTTTGAAGAACAGAGCCAGAGGCACAAAGCCCTGATCCAGCTCAGGCAGGTTCTTTACGGGGATCTCAACATTCAGAAAATTCATGTCGCATTCCTTCCTTTCAGATGTACAATCCGGGGACCTGCGTGTTCCGCAGGCCCGTTTTTCTTATTGTACCACACTCCGCTGTTTTTGTCTTGTGCGGCTGAGTTTTTGTGTTTGTACTTTTGCGCAATTCTATATGCTTTTTGTACAAACTTCCAAACTAATTGTGCTTTTTTCTGCCAGTAATCCCATATAACCAAAAAAACAGCCGATTGAAGGGCCCTGATTGGGCATAGCAATGCCTCCGGTGTGTACAATGTTCTGCACAAAACGATGCAGCCGCACAGCACCTGCCCCATCGTTGACAATCCAATCCCCCGGTGCTATAGTGTTTTTGTATCGAATAATGTAATATAAGGGCACAGGAGCTTCTTTGTGCCTGACCGGTCAAGACCTTGCGGATCGTTTTTGACTGGAGAGGAAAGGCAGTTGTTGAGTTTGACGTTAGATAAACTTCCCATCGGCAAAACCGCCGTGATTACGTCTGTAGGCGGCCAGGGTGCGCTTCGCCGTCACTTCCTGGATATGGGTCTTACCCCGGGCACCGCGGTAACCCTCTGCAAGACCGCCCCCATGGGCGACCCTCTGGAAGTAGAGCTTCGCGGTTACCAGCTGACTCTGCGTCTGGATGACGCAAAAACCATCGAGATCGAGGGCGTTCACACCCGCACTGAGGATGAGATTCAGCAGGCCCGGCATCAGGCCGATGCCCGTTTGGCACCCATCCCGCACCCGGGCCATGGTGAAAGCGAAAGCAACATTCTCTCGCCTGCTGTACCCGGCATTCCGCTGACTTTCGGCCTGGCTGGCAACCAGAACTGCGGCAAGACCACCCTGTTCAACAAGCTCACCGGTTCCAACCAGCATGTCGGCAATTTTCCCGGTGTAACCGTAGAGCAGAAGGCCGGCAGCATCAAGGGTTATCCCACCGCCACTCTGGTGGACCTGCCCGGCATCTATTCCCTTTCTCCTTATTCCAATGAAGAGATCGTCAGCCGTGATTTTCTGCTCAACCAGAAACCGGACGCTATCATCAACATTGTGGATGCAACCAACATCGAACGCAACCTGTATCTGACCATGCAGCTGATTGAACTGGGCATCCCGATGGTACTGGCTCTTAATATGATGGATGAAATGCGTGCCAACGGCAGCACTGTTCATGTAAACCATCTGGAAGCCGCCCTCGGAATCCCGGTCATTCCCATTTCCGCCGCTAAAGGCGAAGGTCTTGAAGAACTGACTGCTCATGCCATTCAGGTGGCTCAGAATCGTCAGCGACCCAAGCGTCAGGACTTCTGCACCGGCCCCATGCATCGTTGCATCCACTCGCTGGCCCATATGATTGAAGATCACAGCCAGCGTGCCGGTGTTCCCACCCGATTTGCCGCCACCAAGCTGGTGGAGGGTGACGCCCCCATGATCGACCGTCTGGCCCTTTCCGATAACGAAAAGGATCTGGTGGAACATGCCATCACCGAGATGGAAAACGAACTGAAGACCGACCGGGAAGCAGCACTTGCCGATATGCGTTATGCTTTTATTGGTCAGGTCTGTGCGGATACCGTGGTAAAAAAAGGCGAAAGCAAAGAACACGCCCGCAGCGTCAAAATTGATAAGCTGCTAACCCACAAATATTTTGCAATTCCGATTTTCCTGGGTATCATGGCCCTGATTTTCTATTTGACCTTCGGTCCCATCGGTCAGGCATTGAGCGACCTTTTGGCGGAAGGCATTGAAGCGTTGAGCGGTGTATGTGACCAGGCCCTTACCGCTTACGGCATCAACCCGGTGGTCAAAAGTCTGGTCATTGACGGCATCTTTGCCGGTGTCGGCAGTGTTCTGAGCTTCTTGCCCATCATTATGACCCTGTTCTTCTTCCTTTCGATTCTGGAAGATTCCGGTTACATGGCCCGTGTTGCTTTTGTAATGGATAAACTGCTGCGCCGCATTGGTCTATCCGGCCGAAGCTTTGTACCCATGCTGATCGGCTTTGGATGCAGCGTCCCGGCTATTATGGCAACCCGGACCCTGTCCAGTGAGCGCGACCGCAAAATGACCATCCTGCTCACCCCGTTTATGAGCTGTTCGGCAAAGCTTCCCATCTATGCAGCCTTTACCGCTGCTTTCTTTGCGGATCACAAACCGCTGGTTATGATTAGCCTGTATGTGTTCGGCATCATCGTGGGCATTCTATTCTGCCTGCTGCTCAAGCGTACCACCTTTACCGGTGAACCGGTTCCCTTTGTTATGGAGCTGCCCAACTACCGGCTGCCCAGCTTCAAGAGTGTCTGCCTGCTGATGTGGGAAAAGGCCAAGGACTTCCTGGTCCGCGCCTTTACCGTTATCTTTGTAGCCACCCTGCTGATTTGGGCATTGAACACCTTCGACACCCGCCTCAATGTGGTGGATGATCCTTCTCACAGTCTGCTGGCTATGCTGGGCAGCCTGCTGGCCCCGGTGTTTGCACCTCTGGGCTTCGGCGACTGGCGCGTTTCCACTGCACTGCTCACCGGCTTCTCCGCAAAGGAAATGGTCATCGGCACCATGGCTGTGCTGACCGGTTCCAGTATTGCCAATCTGCCCGCTACCCTGGCAACCATCTTCACCCCCTTCACCGGCGTGGTCTTCCTGGTCTTCACCCTGCTGTACACCCCCTGCGTGGCTGCTATTGCAGCGGTTAAGCGGGAACTTGGCGGCAAAGCGGCCGTATCTGTGACCGTTCTCCAGTGTGTCATCGCCTGGATCGTGGCCTTTGCCGTTCGCTGCGTCGGTATGCTGATTGGTCTTGTATAACGAGGTAACAAACATGAATCTGGGTGACATCATCGTTCTCGCCCTGGTAGCCGTCGGTGTGATTGCAGCCATTACTTTCATCGTAAAGAACGGTGGCTTTTCCGCCGGCTGTGACGGCAACTGTGCTGCCTGCCAGAGCCGCTGCAAGGATGCAGCCAAGGACACAAACAATAAATAACTGCCCGCTGCGTTCGGTAAAATCCGAATGCTGAACCGGGCCGGCATACAAAAAGAGATGATTTCGTGTTCAACCTGCGCGAAATCATCTCTTTTTTGTTGAAAGTCGAACCGTTGTCTTTTACATCTTATTCTGTAGAAATGGGGGTCCTGATTAAAATTATTGTCAAAATCGCAAAAAATAGAAGTCTGGTCTTGACAACATCCCAGTTGGGTTGTATAATCGGAACGATTTAGATATGGTACAGAGAGATCTGCAATACACCTTTATAATTCGGGTGGCTGTTTGATAGTGCAGCCTTGCGGATCTCCGCGGGGCTGTTTTTCTCTGTCCCGATATTTTGAAAGGATGAACGCATTATGACTAATAACATGATCACCCCCTATTCCGGTGCTCCTGCTGTTGGTGTTTTTGTCTTCATCCCGTTCGTTCGGTTTCCCTTCCACATTTGATATGTGGCGCGGAGCCGTTTTTTTTTACCCGAAAAGCAGCATATTCTGCATGGAGGAGCAAAGATATGGCAAGAGCATTCGACCGAAAACTGATCCTTGAGGACGGCAGCGAATACCTGGGCTATGGCTTTGGCAGCCATCGGTCCACCATCTGCGAGATCGTCTTCGAAACTTCCATGGCCGGCTATCAGGAACTGGTTTCCGACCCTTCTTACACCGACCAGGCTGTTGTAATGACCTATCCCCTGATCGGCACCTATGGTATCGCTGATGAGGACTTCGAGACCCGTTTCCCCACCATCGGCGGCTTGATCGTAAGTGAATACAACGATCATCCTTCCAACTTCCGCTGCACCAAGACTCTGTCTGAGATCATGGAGGATTACAACATCCCCGGTATCGAAGTCACCGACACCCGCGCTCTGGCCCGTCACCTGCGTGATAACGGCAGCTGCCGCGGTATGTTTACCAGCGTAGGCATGCCCAAAGAAGAAGCTCTTGAGCTGATCCGCAGCACTCCCGCTCCCACCGACGCAGTACAGCGCGTAAGCTGCCGCAAGCCTTGGCGTTCCCGCACTGCGAACCACAAGTTCCATGTGGTCGTAGTCGACTGCGGCCTCAAGATGAGCATGCTGCGCTGCCTGAACGAGCGCGGCTGCAACCTGACCGTTGTTCCTTACAACGCTACCGCTGAGCAGGTCCTGGCTCTGAAGCCGGACGGTCTGTTCATCACCAGCGGCCCGGGCAACCCCGAAAACGTTCGTCCTGTTGTTGAGCTGATCCACGCTCTGCGCGGCAAGATGCCCATCTTCGGCATCGATCTGGGCAACCTGCTGATCGCTCTGGCTTACGGCGCTACCACCTATAAGATGAAGGCCGGCCACCGCGGCGGCAACCACCCCGTTCGTGACCTGGCTACCAGCAAAATCGGCATGGCTTCTCAGAGCCACGATTATGCTATCGTAGAAGAAAGCCTGGCCGGCACCGGTCTGGAAGTCACTCACCGCGACCTGATCGACAATACCGTTGAGGGTGTTCGCTGCGCAGAAGACGGTGTGTTCGGCGTTCAGTTCCATCCGGAAGGCGCCCCCGGTCCTCAGGACTTTATCAATCTGTTTGACAACTTTATCGACCTTATGAAGGAGGATCGCCACAATGCCTAAAAGAACCGACCTGCACAAAATCCTGGTTATTGGCTCCGGCCCCATCGTCATCGGCCAGGCCGCTGAATTTGACTATGCCGGCACTCAGGCCTGCCTCGCTCTGCGCGAAGAAGGTTATGAAGTTATTCTGGCAAACTCCAACCCTGCTACCATCATGACCGATACCGCTATTGCGGACAAGATCTACATGGAGCCCCTGACTCTGGAATATGTAGCTAAGATCATTCGCCACGAGCGTCCTGACGCTATCGTTCCCGGCATCGGCGGTCAGACCGGTCTGAACCTGGCCATGCAGCTGGAGCGCAAGGGCATCCTGAAAGAATGCCAGGTCGAGCTGCTGGGCACTCCCAGCGCTTCCATCGAGAAGGCTGAGGACCGTGAGTTGTTCAAAGAGCTGTGCGAGTCCATCGGCGAGCCCGTTCTGCCTTCCAAGATTGCTTCTTCTATGGAAGAAGGCATCCAGGCTGCTGAAGAGATCGGCTATCCTGTCGTTCTGCGCCCCGCTTTCACTCTGGGCGGTACCGGCGGCGGCTTTGCTGACAACGAGCAGGAGTTCCGCGAGATCATGAAGAACGCTCTGAATCTCTCCCCCGTAAGCCAGGTTCTGGTTGAGAAGAGCATCAAGGGCTTCAAAGAAATCGAGTACGAAGTCATGCGCGACAGCAATGACACCGCAATCGCAATCTGCAACATGGAGAACGTGGACCCCGTTGGTATCCACACTGGCGACTCCATCGTTGTCTGCCCCACTCAGACCCTGACCAACAAAGAAGTCGAGCTGCTGCGTGACAGCGCTCTGCGTCTGATTCGTGCTCTGGGCATCGAAGGCGGCTGCAACGTCCAGTTTGCTCTGGACCCCCAGTCCTTCGATTACTACCTGATCGAAGTTAACCCCCGCGTTTCTCGTTCTTCTGCTCTGGCTTCCAAGGCCAGCGGCTATCCCATCGCCCGCGTAACCGCCAAGGTTGCTGTTGGCATGACCCTGGACGAGATCATGCTGGCCAACGGCCCCGCATGCATGGAGCCCACTCTGGACTATGTTGTTTCCAAGCTGCCCCGCTTCCCCTTCGATAAGTTTGCAGACGCCAACAACCGTCTGTCCACTCAGATGAAGGCTACCGGCGAATGCATGAGCATCGGCTGCACTCTGGAAGAGAGCCTGCTGAAGGCTATCCGTTCTCTGGAGACCGGCGTATTCCATCTGTACATGAAGAAATTCGACAACATGGAAACCGCTGAGATGCTGGATTACATCCGCGAGGGCACCGACGACCGCATCTACGCACTGGCTGAGCTGCTGCGCCGCAATGTGGACATCGACACCCTGTATTCGATCACCGCAATCGATCCCTTCTTCCTGGACAAGTTCCGTCACATCGTTGAGCTGGAGCGTGAAGGCGCTGCTCATCCCGGTGACGTTGCAACCCTGCGCATGCTGAAGACCTACGGCTTCTGCGACCAGGCAATTGCATGGCTGTGGAACTCCACCGAAGACGAAGTTATGAACCTGCGCAAGGAAAACGGCATCCGTCCTGTTTACAAGATGATCGATACCTGCGCTGCTGAATTTGCTTCCTACACTCCGTACTTCTACTCCACCTACGGCGATGAGAACGAGTCTGTTGTTTCCGACCGCCGCAAGATCGTGGTTCTGGGTTCTGGCCCCATCCGCATCGGCCAGGGTGTTGAGTTCGACTACTCCACCGTTCATGCTGTTATGACCATCCGCAAGGCCGGTTATGAAGCAATCATCATCAACAACAACCCCGAGACCGTTTCCACCGATTACACCTGCTCTGACAAGCTCTACTTTGAGCCCCTGACCGTTGAAGATGTTCTGAATATCGTTGAGCTGGAGCAGCCCGAAGGCGTTATCGCTTCTCTGGGCGGCCAGACCGCTATCAACCTGGCAGAGCCCCTGCGTGACCACGGTGTTAAGATCATCGGTACCGACTGTGACGCTATCGAGCGCGCTGAGAACCGTGAAGCTTTCGAGCATGTCCTGCACGAGCTGAACATTCCTCAGCCCAAGGGCAAGGCTGTTACCAACATCGAAGACGGTGTTGCTGCTGCCGCTGACATCGGTTATCCCGTTCTGGTTCGTCCTTCCTTCGTTCTGGGCGGTCGTGCAATGCAGATCGTTGCCAACGAAGAGCAGCTGCGTCATTACCTGAAGACCGCTGTTGAGATCGACGTAGATCGTCCCGTTCTGGTTGACCGTTACATTTCCGGTAAAGAGGTTGAGGTCGACGCAGTTTGCGACGGCACCGACGTATTTGTACCCGGCATCATGGAACTGGTCGAGCGCACCGGCGTTCACTCCGGTGACTCTATCAGCGTTTATCCTTCCTTCAGCCTGAGCCAGAAGGTCAAGGACACCATTCTGGATTACACCCGTCGTCTGGGTCTGGGCATTGGCATTGTTGGTCTGTACAACATCCAGTTCATCGTTGACGAGCACGAAGATGTTTACATCATCGAGGTCAACCCCCGTTCTTCCCGTACCGTTCCCTTCCTGTCCAAGTCTACCGGCCACAGCCTGGCTGACATCGGTACTCTGGCTATCCTGGGCGTATCTCTGAAGGAACAGGGCATCACCGAGATCTATCCCGCTGAGAAAGATCGCTGGTATGTAAAGGTTCCCGCTTTCTCCTTCTCCAAGCTGCGTGGTCTGGACGCTTACCTCTCTCCCGAGATGAAGTCCACTGGTGAGGCCATCGGTTATGACCGCAAGATGAACCGTGCTCTGTACAAGGCACTGCAGGCTTCCGGCATGCAGGTTTCCAACTACGGAACCGTGTTTGTTACCATCGCCGACAAGGATAAGGAAGAAGCTCTGCCTCTGATCCGCCGCTTCTACAACCTGGGCTTCAACCTGGAAGCTACCGCTGGTACCGCTGCATTCCTGAAGGAGCACGGCATCCGTACCCGCGTAAAGCGCAAGGTTAGCGAGAACAGTGAAGAGATTCTGGATTCCATCCGTTCCGGCTATGTAAGCTACTTCATCAACACCCGCGACTACAGCTCCAACCCCGGTGCTCTCTCCGATGGTTGGGAGATCCGCCGCTGCGCTGTTGAGAACGGCGTGACCATCTTTACCGCTCTGGACACCGTCCGTGCTCTGCTGGACGTTCTGGAAGAGATCACCATGGAAGTTTCCACCATCGATCTGTAATCGGTTCAAAGTTGAAAAAAGTCTGCATCCCACCATTCAGTGGGATGCACCTTAAAACAGAAAAGACCTCCTGTTGTAGATAATACTACAGCAGGAGGTCTTTTTAATGTCCATACAGGGTCATTACCGCAATGGTCCGGCGTTTAAACATGTACACAAAAACGGCCTCACTCCGTTTGAAATCCGAAGCAAGGCCGTGTATTCTGTTTCAGAGATTTTACAGTATCCGGTTCCTTTATGGAACCTTTTTCTGTCTTTGCGCTTTTACATCAACGTGATTTTACTCTCCGCGCTTTTTGGAAATGAACATAACCACGCCAACAGCAACTGCACCAACAATTACAAACAGAATAATTACCATCCAAATCCAGTTAAAGCCGCCTTCTTTTTCCGCAGCAGCCGAAACATCTTCCGGCTCTTCGGTTGCTTCCGGCTTGGGCTCCTGGGTGGGTTCAGGGGTTGCCGTGGGCTCTTCGGTTGCTGCGGGTTCCTCAGTTGCCTCAGGCTCCTCGGTTGCAGCAGCCTCTTCGCTGGGTTTTGCAGTGGGTTCCGTCTTTACTACAGGCTGTGCCACAGCAGCGGGCTGATAGCTTCGGCCAACATACGACGTCAAATCCGTGAGATTGTGACCGGTATCCGGGTTAAATCCGGTGGCGGCCAGATCCAGACCATTGAATACAAAGCGTTCAGAACCACGCTGAATGGTCACGGTCACATCCTTGCCGTAGAAGGACTGCCAAATGTAGTGCGGCACTGCAATTTCGCTGCCTGCGCTAACCAGTACATTTCCGCCGGCTGTGGTTTCCGCAATCTTTTTACGGTTTTTCATCCACATATCATCACCGGAAACGGGTGCAGGAGCAGCAGTCTGCGGTTCTGCGGTTGCAGCAGGCTCGGGAGTCACTGCGGGTTCCGGAGTTGCAGCAGGCTCGGGAGTCACTGCGGGTTCCGGAGTTGCAGTGGGCACAGGTGCCTCGGTAGGTTCGGGAGCTACAGTAGGTTCTGCAGTAGGTTCTGCGGTTGCTTCCGGCTCCGGGGTTACTTCCGGGGCGGGTGTTGCGTCAGGTTCGGGAGTGGTTTCCGGTTCAGGGGTTACTTCCGGTACCGGGGTTTCGGTGGGAACTGCCAGTTCTGCCTTGCAGACATCACAGACATGGTCGCCATCCTCATCCTTATGGGCTTCAACAATTTTTTCGCCGCAGATGGTGCAGGTATTGCTGTGATTGGTTTCGTCCTCTTTTACCCAATCGCCGGCAAAGCTGTGACCGGTTGCGGGGATTTCCTCGGTATAGCTGTAATTGCAGACGCTGCAAGTATAGGTTTTTTCACCGGCTGCGGTGCAGGTAGCTTCCTTAACAACAGTCTCGGTGTAATCGTGTGCTGCATACTCGACCAGACCACAGCTCTCAGCCATGCAGCGGCGATAGTGCTCGCCTTCATGAGCCTTTACAGCTTCATCCTCTGCGGTCTCGCAGGCAGCCCATTCACCCATGTTATGGGTATGTGCACGAACTTCTGCAACAGAGGTGGTACCGTTGGTCTTTGCCATGTTAAAGGTCAAAACAGCGGTGTTCTCGTCAACCAGTTCAAAGGAAGCGTTGCTGTCCATCTGAATGGCTTCCGAAACGCCCTTACCGGTCAGGGTGATCTTGATTGCGCCGGTTTCTTTCATGGTGGGGTCCGAAGCTGCTACCTTAAAGCCGTTCGGAGTTTCCTGAATCATAACCGATGCAGGTTTATCCGAAGTTACACCGGCAGCGGTTGCAGCATTCCAGAAGTTGATTCCGGTCAGCTGGAGCTTGTGATCCACAACAGCCTGTACGTCGGCAGTATTTTCCAGAATTTCGATCTGGGAATCGGCTGCATAACGCTGGGTCTCTTCGGCGCTCTTGTTGGGCAGCAGTACATAGCTGTAGGATGCGTCGGTGGGATTTGCACCGTGGTCAACCCACAGTTCCAGATAATCCTGTGTAAACGGAGTCTGGTCCTTATCGGTGCCGATATCGCTCCACTTGCCGGTGGTGCGTGCGTGACGTGCCTGAATGGTGGTGTTCTCGGGGAAGTAATAACCGGTACCGACTGCCTTGGTTCCTGCCAGATGTGCCCAGGTCGGGTTGGTAATGGTCTCACCGGTCAGATCTGCAGTGCGGTTTGCTTCATCCAGAATGGTTGCTTCTTTTGCAGCCAGCAGAACGGGCTGTCCATCCACCACAAAAGCGTTGGAACCGTCTGCATTCAGCTTACGGTTTTCAATGGTGGTCTCAACCGGGTTGTTCATACCGGAGTTGGTAATGCCGGCGCCCAGGCAGACAACTTCGTCATCAAAGAAGAACCAGGACTTTTTACCAAACAGGTTGGGAGCATACTGGGTAGTATTGCTGGTAACACCGGAGAATGCCATACCGTTGATGCCGTATTCGCCCAGAACACTGCCGCCGACCCAGCTCTGATTCGAGGTGAAGTCGCCGCCCTGGATAAATCCGGAGCCATCCGGTGCACCGTTGTCAATGGTAACCGCTGCCACAGTGGTACCGGGCAGGCGCAGGGGGTTAACGGTGTTCCAATAGTTTTCGGTGTACTGCTCGTCCTTGTCGTAAATGTAGGTCATACCGTTGCCCTGATGCCAGCCGCAGCGGTTTTCGTGGTTCATGATCTCGGTATTCTGGATACGCTCAGAATACATGGACAGCGCAATCAGATAATCATTGGTCCGATGGATCGCACGGTCCATCAGAGGATAAGTACGGTGTACGGGAGCTGCATATACCTGAATGGATGCGTCGTTCAGAATTTGCAGTGCCATCTTCTTGGCACCCAGATTGCCTACACCGGTCAGGCTGTCCACAAATCCGGGATCTGCCTGCATCCAGGCTTTCAGCAGAGCTTTGGTCTCTTTCTGAGCGGATTCGCTGAAAGAATTGACCATCTGCAAAATGTAAGACATCGCTTTGCGTCCGGCTGCACGGTTGTTATCACCAGCACGAGAAACCGAACGACCCTTGAAGCAGTCCAGCATCATGCCGTTATAAATACCGTAAGCATAGCCGTCCAGCACGTAGCTTTCCAGGTTGCGCTGAATTTCGGGAGGATAAGCCCAAGGAGTACCGGCCAGCCAGCTGGGGATCTGAGAGGCATCCTTGGTAAATACAATACCGTAAGAACCCAGATAAGGAACCCGGCCGTGGTCCAGATAAGAACCGTCCGCATAGAAACCGCTGTCGTATCCGGTTGCAGCCAGCTTGGTGCTGTCCTCTACTTCATGAATTACAAAAGTCTGAGAGGAAGCCAGCATGCCCAGGTAGACCAGCTCACTGTCCTGACGCAGAACGCCCAGGCCCAGAGCGGTGGTTGCACAGTTGGTGATATTTGCACCCTGTGCTTCACGATAGCCCTGTGCATGGGTGCTGCCAATGCCGATTACGCCTTCATGGAAGGGATCGGGCTGGAAGAAATACATACCGCTGGTGTAAGTCTTGATCTGCTCCGGGGTCAGATCGTCATAGATCATAATCAGAGTGGGGATCAGATCGGCCGGCAGACCGATTTCCCAGGTCCACCAGTTATCAGTCTGGGTCTTGGGGTTGTAGCAAGTGGTACACAGATAATCCAGAATATTGGTCATATCTGCCATCAGGTCTTTGTTTTTATAATAGTCGGTGCCTTCCATTGCGTAAGCACGGGCCATGTTCTTGACCTTCTGGAATGCAGGGCGGAACTCGGCTGCGTCCTCTGTATACGGGACCTTCTTATTACCCTTTTTGCCCTCGTCATCAGGCCAGGGAATACCGGTGCAGGTCTGGCCCTTATATGCATAGGAATCCCAGGCGGCCTTTGCCTTTTTATTGGTATCTGCCAGAATCTCTGCGCCGCCGGGCTGTTCACCCACCTTGGAACCTACAAAGGTTTCGCGCCATCTGTTGCGGATGTTTGCATAATCTTCAGGGGTTGATGCAGGCAGATTTGCCGGATCTTCATACAGAACCGACACCTTCCAGCGCTGTTCCTGTCCCTGGCTGTCGGTTGCGATCACAACGACCTCACCCTTGTTCTGAGCGGTCAGCAAAGCGCTGTTGCCCATTGCTGCCACATTCAGCAGATGATCGGCCGGAGCCGGACCTGCCACACGGGTACCATCGGTTTCGCCGTCTTTCAGCTCCCACTTTTTCTTGTCGTAACCTGCGGTACGCAGCAGGGTGCCGTCATTTTTTTCAAAACCGGTACTCCAGGTAATGGGCGCTACCATCGTATCAGCTACCACGATTTTAGCGTTCTCACCACGGACCATGGTCAGCTCGGTATCTTCTACAGGCTTCATGTCTGCGAAAGTTGCCTGAATGGTTACAGGACCGTTCATCTTGCTGGTATCCAGAGTAATATGGACCTTACCGCCCTCGATGGTGCCTTTGGTCATAGCATGGGTACCGTTCAGCTCTTCCACCTTTTGTGCGGGCAGGGCCACAGTCAGATCAATGGCAGAAGCCGCAGCAACAGCGGGCTTGGTTACGGTAATCATTGCAAGATTGTTTGCCATATCCTGTTTAACGGTAACCGCAGCGGCCTGATTCAGGCTCAGATTGGCTACCGTGTTGGGCACTTCCACAGCACCGTCAGCCCACTTGTTGACCATAACCGTGTGCTCCAGAGGATGCTCCACGGCCTGAAGTGCCTCAGTGTTGCTCAGGATCTTGTTTGCAGCCATTGTGCTGCCGCCATTGGTGCCGCCGGCAGCCATGGTGTACTGATACATGCTGTTCACCGGCTCTGCCCACAGCTCCAACGATTTGGGATTTCCGTCGGCCTGGGTGGGGATACGGGCAAACACCCGTGCATCCTTCAGGCAGCTGGTAAACAGATACCGCCAGTCCAGATTATTTTTCTGATCGGCCGGGAAACCGGATGCAGTCAGGTGGGATTCCTTGGTGCGGTTCTGCAATACCGCTTTATCGCGAAGTGCATCCCACTTTTTGCCAGCCCGAGCGTCATTCATCGGGGTACGATATCCGATATTCGGAGCGCCCAAAAATGCTTTGGTATCACTGGTTACATTGATATTGTCCACTACCTGAACAATATTGCCGTCTTTTCTATCGGTGCCGATTCCTGCGCCCAGGCAGACGATTTCGTCACCGAAGAAGAACCAGGACTTGGTACCGGTCACATCGCCGGACATTTTCAAACCCACCGGGCCGCCCTGTTCGGTTGCACCGTCCAGTACAGCCTGGGTGGTTTTATTTTTCATTTCCAGAACACTGTTATTCTTGTCCAGCAACAGAGTCCGGCCGGGAGCCAATTCGGAATCATTGGTATCCCAGTTTTCAGAACCCGGACGGCCGCTGTACTGAACGTTCAGCTTGTCCTGATCCAGATTCAGCTGTGCGGTATAGGCACTGGTTTTAATATTGCGCACGCCAGCTGCCGGAGCCGCAACTTCCGGTTCAGCACCAACTGCGCCAACGCTCAGAGCACTGGTCAGGCCCATAACACCAGCCAAAACCACACTCAAGCCGCGCTGCATTTGTCGCTTGAAATTTTGATTCATCTTTTTTATTTCTTCCTCCTTTATTGTTCTGTGTACTCACATTTTGATTCCCATTCAATTTGCAATATCACAGAAAATCCTTTGTCGGTCAGTTACAAAAACTTAAACCATGCAATTTCAAATATAGCATAATTGTACAACACCCGCAAGATTTTTACTATGTTCCAAAAATGGAACATTTTATTTTGTCAAAATGTGCCGGACAATTTTTGCTGTTTTTTCCCCTTTTAACGCAATTTCCGCACAATTTGCCGATCTTTCCACAACAAATCCGACGAAAAACTTTAAATTTCCTCATTTCAGCTGTTTTTACGCACAAAAAAGGCCGCTCCCAAAACGGGAGCGGCCTTTAAAGCCTTATGAAATTTAAAACCGAAGTTCTAAATTATTCAGCCTGGCTGGCAGCAACAGCGCAAGCCACGGTCATACCAACCATGGGGTTGTTGCCGGCGCCGATCAGGCCCATCATCTCAACGTGAGCGGGAACGGAGCTGGAACCAGCAAACTGAGCGTCACCGTGCATACGGCCCATGGTATCGGTCATGCCGTAGCTAGCGGGACCTGCAGCCACGTTATCGGGGTGCAGGGTACGGCCGGTGCCGCCGCCGGAAGCAACGGAGAAGTACTTCTTGCCGTTCTCCATAGCCCACTTCTTGTAAGTGCCGGCTACGGGGTGCTGGAAGCGGGTGGGGTTGGTGGAGTTACCAGTGATGGAAACTTCAACAGCCTCGTGCTTCATGATAGCAACGCCTTCCTGTACGTCGTTGGAGCCGTAGCAGCGAACAGCAGCGCGGTCGCCGTCGGAGAAAGCCTTCTCACGAACGATCTTCAGCTCGCCGGTCTTGAAGTCGTAGTCGGTCTCAACATAGGTGAAACCGTTGATACGGCTGATGATGTAAGCAGCATCCTTGCCCAGACCGTTCAGGATAACGCGCAGGGGGGTCTTACGAGCCTTGTTAGCGGTGCGAGCGATGCCGATAGCACCCTCAGCAGCAGCAAAGCTTTCGTGACCTGCCAGGAAAGCGAAGCACTTGGTCTCTTCGCTCAGCAGCATTTTACCCAGATTGCCGTGGCCCAGACCAACAGCACGCTGCTCAGCAACAGAACCGGGGATGGTGAAAGCTTCCAGGCCCTCACCGATGGCAGCAGCACACTCAGCAGCGTCCTTCAGGCCGCGCTTAACAGCGATTGCAGTGCCCAGGGTGTAAGCCCAAACAGCGTTCTCGAAGCAGATGGGCTGAACGCCGCGAACGATCTTGTCGCAGTCGATGCCCTTAGCGAGGAGCATGTCACGGCATGCGTCCAGGGATTCCAGGCCGTTGGCCTTCAGGCAAGCCTCAATTTTAGGCATGCGGCGGTCCATAGATTCAAAAGTAGCCATTATTTTACTCCTCCTCTCTTACTCTTCACGGGGATCGATGTACTTAGCAGCATCATCGAAACGGCCGTAGGTGCCGATGTTGTCTTCGTAAGCCTTCTGAGCGTTCTCGCCGTGACGGATAGCCTCCATCATCTTGCCCAGACGGACAAACTGGTAACCGGTAACTTCGTTGTTCTCGTCCAGAGCCAGCTTGGTGATGTAGCCCTCGGTCAGCTCCAGGTAACGAACACCCTTTGCGTTGGTGGAGAAAACAGTACCGGTCATGCTGCGCAGACCCTTACCCAGGTCTTCCAGGCCAGCACCGATGGGCAGGCCGCCCTCGGAGAAAGCAGTCTGGCTGCGGCCGTAAACGATCTGCAGGAACAGCTCACGCATTGCTACGTTGATAGCGTCGCAAACCAGGTCGGTGTTCAGGGCTTCCAGAATGGTCTTGCCGGGCAGGATCTCGCCAGCCATAGCGGCAGAGTGGGTCATGCCGGAGCAGCCCAGAGTCTCGACCAGAGCCTCTTCGATGATACCGTTTTTGATGTTCAGGGTCAGTTTGCAGGTGCCCTGCTGGGGAGCGCACCAGCCGACACCGTGAGTCAGGCCGGAAATGTCCTTGATTTCGTATGCCTTAACCCATGCACCCTCTTCAGGGATGGGGGCGGGACCGTGATTGGGACCCTTGGTCAGAGGACACATACGCTCTACTTCATGAGAATAGGTCATGATTGTACTCTCCTTT
>SAMEA104404097__coassemble_1856_pt1 | contig 16097 bp, 12 predicted proteins | sample SAMEA104404097__metabat2_low_PE_069 | metagenome-assembled genome bin SAMEA104404097 (sample SAMEA104404097) | Balaenoptera acutorostrata
GTGGCAGAACCCCACAGCATGACCATCCAGAGTCAGGGACTTTCCATTGAAGGTTGGGTTCTGCTGCCCAAAGATTACGATCCGAACAAGACCTATCCGGCGGTTCTGGATATCCACGGCGGCCCCAAGACTGTGTATGGCCCGGTGTTCTACCATGAAATGCAGGTTTGGGCCAACATGGGTTATTTCGTGTTCTTTGCCAACCCCAAGGGCGGCGATGGACGGGACAACGAGTTTATGGACATTCGGGGCGATTACGGCAACACAGATTTCAAAAACCTGATGGACTTTACCGATGCGGTATTGGCCGCTTATCCTCAGATCGACCCTGCCCGTGTCTGTGTGACCGGCGGCAGCTACGGCGGATTTATGACCAACTGGGTCATCGGTCATACCGACCGGTTCTGCTGTGCAGCATCGCAGCGCTCCATCAGTAACTGGCTGAGCTTTTACGGTGTCAGCGATATCGGCTTCTACTTTGCACCGGATCAGTGCGGTGCGGACTTCTTCAAACAGCCGGATCAGCTGTGGGAACATTCGCCGCTCAAATATGCTGCCAATGTGAAGACCCCGACCCTGTTCATTCATTCGGATGAGGATTATCGCTGCCCGCTGGAACAGGGACTCCAGATGTATACTGCAATTCGGGACCAGGGCGTCGAAGCACGCATCTGCCTGTTCCACGGTGAAAACCATGAGCTTTCCCGCTCGGGCAAGCCGCTGCACCGGGTACGTCGCCTGACCGAGATCACCAACTGGTTTGAAAAACACAGCAAATAACGGATAATGGATACCCCGGGCGGCGTTTCTGCAAAACAAGCTGCCCGGGGCTTTGATTTGCCCGCAAAAGGTGCTATTATGAAATCAAAGATGAAAAATCAGGTGCGGGTTTCGGTGCCCGAAAGGAGGAACCATCAATGAATCAAAAACTGGAAGAGTTGATTGCAAAAAGCAATCGAATCGTGTTTTTCGGAGGTGCGGGTGTTTCCACAGAGAGCGGCATCCCGGATTTTCGCAGCGTCGATGGCTTATACAATCAGAAATATGATTATCTGCCGGAGACCATCATCTCCCATAGCTTTTTTGAGCAGAATCCCGAAGAGTTTTATCGGTTCTATCGGGACAAACTGATTGTGACCGATGCAAAGCCCAACGCAGCCCATCTGCGGCTGGCCCAGCTGGAAAAAGAGGGTAAGTTGACGGCTGTTATCACCCAGAATATTGACGGCTTGCACCAGGCTGCCGGCAGCAAAAATGTGCTGGAACTGCATGGCAGTACGCTGCGTAATTACTGCACCAAATGCGGCAAGTTCTATCCGGTGGAGTTCATTGCACAAAGCGAAGGGGTCCCGCACTGTTCCTGCGGCGGAATTGTTAAGCCGGATGTGGTACTGTATGAAGAAGGACTGGATGACCAGATTCTGAGTGCGGCAATTCAGGCTTTGCAGCAGGCAGACCTGCTGATCGTCGGCGGTACCAGTCTGGTGGTTTATCCAGCGGCCGGTCTGTTGCGGTACTACCGGGGCAGGGAGCTGGTGGTCATCAACAAGACACCCACACCGGCCGACAACCGGGCAAGTTTGGTGTTGAATATGCCCATTGGTGAGGCGCTTCGGCTGTAAAAAAAAACAGAGTCTTGATTTGCAGCTGCCCACAAGGCAGTATTTCCAAGGCTTTTCGCTGTTTTATCTGCATTTCCCCTTGTTTTTGTCCTTAGAGATAAGACAAGGGGATTTTTGTGTTTGGATATACTTTGCTGTATCTGTTTTCGGAAAACAGTAAGCGAAAGAACTTTTGGAAGGAATCCTTTGACAAAGAGAGGCAACTTAGACAAAAAGCCAGCGTGGATTATATATTTGAGAGAAATTATCCGTATAGACAAAGTTTAATTCATGTGCTGAAATATAAGCATGTACGGAATGAAACTAAAATTTTATTATTTCAAAAAATATTTTGAAAACAGCGAAACCTTTTCCTGAAAAAACGTACTTAATAGGTGAAAAGGCCTTTTGAATTTAATTCATGAGGAGGTGAATGTATGGAAGACTTTCAAATCATCGCTCTGTACTTTGCAAGGAACGAGCTGGCTCTTAAGGAAACAGACCATAAGTATGGCCGTCTGTGCTTTAGCGTTGCGCGCAATATACTATGCAGCGTTGAGGATTCAGAGGAATGCGTGAACGATACTTACCTTAGCACATGGAATGCAATTCCTCCAAAGAATCCAACCAACTTTATGGCATTCCTTTGTAAAACCACACGCAATTTATCTTTAAAGCGTTTGAACTACAACATGGCACAGAAACGAACGGTGGAATTGCTTGTTTCGTTTGAAGAAATGGAGGCTGTGCTATCAGACGATCAAATTCAAGAACATATCAGCGATCAGGATATTGGTGCAGCAATCAGTCAATTTCTGAAAACAGAATCAGAGGATAACCGAAATGTGTTTATTCGAAAATATTGGTTCTGTGATTCAATAAAGACGATTTCTGAAAAATATGGCTTTAGCGAAGGAAAAGTGAAATCCATGCTTCATCGGACCCGAAATCGTCTGAAAGACTATTTGAAGAAAAAAGGTGTTGCATTATGAAAACGCCGAGAATTGTAAATGCAATGGAATATATCGATGAAGATATGATTGCAGAGGCTGTTGCGTATAGACCGAAGAAGAACAGAATTCCCACATGGACGAAGTGGGCGGTTACGGCAGCCTGTTTTTGCCTATGTATAATGGGAGCGTTTAAAATCTGGAATCCCGGTATGGGAAAAATGCAAGCAGTTCACCATATCGTTGCTGCGCAAGGAAATGTATATTACAGCGTTTGGAACAAAGGTGCTTTTCGATGGAACCCTTCTATGAGGGCTCCTGAGAAGATTGCGGATGAAGGAGAGTTTTTTGAAACCGAGTCAGGGCTTGTTTTATATTCTGCTTCCGAGGATATGCTTTGGCGGGTTAGTGAAAATAAGCTTGCCCCAGTTGGAAATACGGGCATTCGGAATACGCTCGACAGTCCCGCATTAATAGGTATTATGAATGACTATGCATATTGGGTTGGAAATCGTCTGGATCTTCCAAAAGACACTTGGGGAATGGCCATTGTACGAACTTCCTTGATCGACGGACAAACAGAGACGGTCGAGAATAGTACAAACGGCGGTATTGCATCCTGTGCAATTCGTAAAGACCAGCTGTATTACCGGGTTTTCGAAGAAGGCTCCAATGCAGGAGTTGAAAAACTGTATACGAGAAATCTTCTGACCGGGGAAAAAACATTGCTTACTGAATGGACTATAGGTGTGGATGAACTTCCAGGACAAATCTACTATACGGAAAACCATATTATTATTGTGGGTGACAGCAACGACGGAATTTATCAGATGAGCTATGAAGGCGGAGAACCAGAATTTCTTACAGATGTTGTTCCGATAACTGCTGCAATGGACGAGAAAAACGGTAAAATCTATTTTGAGACTGCCTTTGGAGAAAATGTATCTGACGAGTTTTTGAGTGGAAATGGCTATTACAGCGAAGAACTGGTTGCCGTAGATTTAGAAACCGGAGAACGAACAGGGATAGCCGACTTTGAACTTGGTAATGATGATGGCACTGTCCGATTTACGGTTACAGAACTTGAAATAACAGATGATGGATTCTATTTTGTAGATCCCTATTCCGGCTTGTTCTTCCACTGTTTTGCAGATGGAACGGATACAGCAATCCATTAAACAAATTTCGGTGCAGTTGTCCTTATGGACTGTTGAGGAAAACATAAACCAGGATCAAACCGTATAAAGAAAAAATGGAGTGTATGAAATTCATACACTCCATTTTTAATTTTTGGTATTTTTAAAACATCGTTAGGGGGACTGTATCCATCGGAGTTCCCGGTGCTTTTATTTATACGGTGGGGTCCTGTGCCCGGTCGGCTGTGCCGAAGAGAAAGCAGCTGTTCACCAGCTTCTGATAGAGAACCAGGAATACATATCCGAAGAGGACACCGACAAGGTTTTGTGCCATACGCAGAACAACAGAAGTCGGCATACCGTACAGGCTGGTTGCCATGAAGATTGCGCCGATGCAGTTGCAAGCGGTCTTATAACGATATTTGGTGCAGAAGCCCATGCAGATACCGCCAAGAGGTCCAAAGATCGGGCGAAGCGGTGCGGGGACAATCAGATATGCAGCAAGGTAGGCAAGAGAACCGATGATTACGCCGATCATACGCTGACCGACACGCTCTTTCGCCTGGACAGAAGTAGCTTCGAAGTTGCCCAGAATGGAACCGCAGGCAAAAGCGGCCCACATCATGCGGGGCAGATGCAAAAAGCTGCCCAGAGCCAGAATCAGGCCGACACCCAGAGCCAACTGAATGTGCCACTGAGTGATTTTATTGGACAGGCTGAACTGTGCAACCTTATCACTGAAACGAATATCGGCATTATTCTTGTGATGTTTAGCAAACAGGATCGCAGCGCACAGGATATACCAAACCAGGGTCAGCAGTGCACGCTTGCCGAGCGCGATTCCGGAAACCGGGTTGCCGGAAAGATAGATATAAGCAAAGGTATAGAGTCCGGCATTACCAAGTTCCGGCCGTTCACTGGTCATAAACAGAATGATAAAGAAGGCGGCAAAATGAACAAGTGACGCCATGGACAGGTTCATATTTGCTGCTGCGGACGGTGCAAGCAGAAGCAGGAGAAATACGATTGCGAGATTGATCAAGGAGTCCTTGATGCAGTAGCCAAAATCAACAAAGCGCAGTCCCAGCATAATGCAGAACATGGCAACGGCCATGGCACTGTTTTCCGGTCCGAACAATGTGGAAACCGGAGAAATCAGAAGAATGGAAAAAAGCACAATCAGAATAGAACGAGCGGCAATTGCTACCGCCAGTTTCCGGCGCTCCCGGGGCTGTTCGGATGCACGGATCTTTTGTTTTAAAACGGATGGATCAAGCTGTAAAGCATCATAAAATCGCACTGAAAAACCTCCATATCCCATATCAATTAGTTGTCACTTGTGCTTTTCATCTGAGCGTTCGCTTTTTTAATCAGGTGAAACAGTACATTGAATTCCGAGTCCATGCTCCGCTGAAGATCATACAGGGGCTGGAGAATCGGACCGTAATTTTCGCGGAGTGCTGCCTTGCCGCTCTCGGTCAACGAGAGAAGGTAGCTCCGTTCATCCTGCGGATGTTTATATTTTTCAATCAAACCTTTTTCAAAGAGCTGCTTTAAACAGCGGCTTACTGCTTCTTTTTTCATGCCGCTTTGCCGACTCAGTACAAGAGGAGTGCTTCCTTCGGTCTGCAAATACAGACGAGATAAAAGTTCCAGCTCACTGGAAGTCAGTGATCGCTTTTGTCCCTGAATAAGCAGAGCACGCGAAAAATGATGCAGTTCCTGCTGAAAGGCAAGCATTTGCAGCCAATTGATTTCTGCCATCGAATCCTCCTCTAAAAAGTTGATAATGTTAATTATATAATCTTTTGAAAAATTGTCAATATAAAAAAGTGTGAAAAATTGTAAACAATAGAACGCGTGAAAATTAGTGGAAAAAGCCGAAAAATATGGCGATAAGCAAATAATATGCCATAGATAAGTAAGACTATATGCAAATTGTAATGAAATAATCGTTGAAAAAACTTGAAAAAAGGAGAATCCAATTTTATAATAAGAACACCATTAACTGTTTGCACTTGCTCACATTAAATTGCAAAAGCGAACAGGCCCACAAAACAGAAGAAAGCCCGGGTGCTTGCGGAATTAAATTGGGGAAAATTCTGTTTGAGGGAGGTGCAATACCCACAAAACTTTGAACAAAAAACACAAAAGGAGGGGATCAAATGTCTGAGCAAAAGACTCGACATCAGTGGGGAAGTAAATTCGGATTTATTCTGGCAACAGCAGGTGCGGCCATTGGATTGGGAAATCTTTGGAAGTTTCCGTATTTAATGGGCCGGAACGGTGGTTTTGCCTTTTTGGTAGCATACTTTTTCTTTGTAATCGTTTTGGGCTTGCCGATTATGCTTACCGAGATGAGTATTGGCCGTATGAGCCAGCAGAATCCGGTGAATGCATACCGGGCCATGAACAAAAAAGTAACCTTTATTGGTGTACTTGGTGTGATGGCAGCATTTGTGATTTTGTCTTATTACAGTGTTATCGGCGGATGGATCTTAAAATATGTGGCTTCCTATGCTACAACTTTCGCAGCTCCGCCGGATTTCCACGCATATGTTGCCCAGGCAGCACAGCCGATTCTTTGGCACATTGTATTCATGATCTGCGGAATTGTGATCTGCTACCGTGGTGCAAAAGGCATTGAAAAAGCTTCTACTGTTATGATGCCGATCCTGTTTATTTTGCTGGTTGTTATCATCATTCGTTCCTTGACCCTGCCGGGTGCAGTGGATGGTATTAAATTCATCTTTACACCGAAGGATTCCAAACTTACGTTCAGCGGTGTGACCGCTGCAATGGGTCAGGTATTCTATTCGCTCAGTCTGGGCATGGGTATTACGATCACCTACGGCAGTTATCTGAACAAAAAAGAAAATATTCCCCAGAGCTGCTTTAATATAGCGGCTTTGGATACCATGGCAGCCTTGATGGCAGGTCTGGCAATTTTCCCGGCGGTATTTGCTCTGGGAATGGAGCCTGCACAGGGTCCCAGCTTGATTTTCGGAACTCTGCCCGGCGTGTTCAGCCAGATGGTAGGCGGTACGTTCTTTGCACTGCTGTTCTTTGTCCTGATGTTCTTTGCTGCCCTGACCAGTGCCATTGCTCTGCTGGAATGTGTGGTTTCGTATGTGGAAGACAGTTGGGGCTGGAGCCGTGGTAAGGCAGTTTGGATTATTGGTATAGGTGCCATCCTGCTGGGTATTCCCAGTTCCCTGAGCTTTGGCTCTCTGGCTGATTTTACAATTCTGGGATATTCTTTCTTTGACTTTATGGGTGTCATCACGGACAATATCCTGATGCCTCTGGGCGGTCTGGCCATGTGCATTTATGTGGGTTGGTTCTGGGGCCCCGGAAAGATCATTGCTCATGTGGAATCCGAAGGCGTTGTATTCCGGCTGAAAAAGGCATGGCTCTGGAGTATCCGGATCATTTGCCCGGTGCTGGTTGCAGCGGTTATGGTTATGGGCCTGTCCGACGTTTATCGCTTTATTACCGGTTAAAATAAAAGACAGACAACATTGATTTTATGCAGAGGCCTGTACAGCCCAATTTAAGGGCTGTGCAGGCTTTTTAAGAAGAATGGAGAGAGAAGGATGAACCATAAAGGCACACAGTTGAACTCTATACAAAAAGGCTGATTCTCAGACGGATTTCGGTCCGGGATGCAAAAGCAATGTATCGTAACTGGGCAGGCGATCCCGAAGTTACTAAGTTTTTAACATGGCCGACCTATACAGACATTTCACAAACGGATTGCATTTTGCAGTATTGGAACGAACAGTATGCGGAAGATACGTTTTATCAGTGGGCTATTGTGCCAAAGGATTTTGGCGAACCCATTGGAACGATTTCTGTTGTGAAACTTGATGAGAATACAGATACTGCGGAAATTGGCTACTGCATTGGGCAAAAGTGGTGGAATAGAGGATATACCAGTGAAGCATTGAAAACGGTAATGTCGTTCCTTTTTGATGAAGTTAAAATAAATCGATTGGAAGCACGGCATGATACAAACAATCCCAATTCTGGAGCTGTTATGAAGAAATGCGGAATGAGATTGGAAGGAATTTTGCGAAGTGCTGGCCGGAATAATCAAGGAATTGTAGATGTTGCTGTTTACAGTATGCTTGCGGAAAAGTATAGAAATCGCTTGGTTCGCTGAGTCTGGATTTATAAGGCAATTTGACACAAAGACACAAAAAACAGAGTGTATCGAATTTTTCGCTACACTCTGTTTTTTTGCGTCATGCATTTTTGAATACAAACTGTATTATGGGGATGAAATATACAAAAAACGGGAGAGCAAACACCAAAAACCTGCAAAAGGTATGAGAAAAGACCATCTGAAAGGCTTATGCGCCAGCCGCAGAAATTTCTGCCGCTGCTTTTTTTATAAAAAACCAACCAACAGTATGAAAAATAGAATCCAAATTGGATTACCAGTAAGTTCCGCTTTGAAGCGTGTCATGTTACAATCAAAGCACAGAACAGCGGGGGTGATTCAAAAATGAAATCAACATTTGCGCAGAATATCAAAAAGCTGCGAAAAGAGGAGCATGTCACACAGGAACAGCTTGCAGAGGCTATGGGAGTAACGCCAGGAGCAATTTACAAATGGGAACAGAATTTGTCTGTGCCGGATATTGGCCTTATCATGGAGCTTGCCAGCTATTTTGGAGTGTCGGTAGATGCTTTGATCGGATATACGATGTCTGCCAGTGACAAAGAGAGAATTGTACAGACACTCAAAAAAATCAAAGTGGAAAAAACGTATGAAAACTGTTGGGATGAAATTGAAGGCTGGCTGCGAAGGTATCCCAATGATTTCGACATCGTATACCACAGTGGGATACTTTATCATTTGGTGGGAATCGAAACGCACAGCAATGACCGACTGGCCCGTTCGATTGAACTTATGAATCATGCATGTACGCTGATTGGACAAAACAGAGATCCGGAAATCAGCGAGACAGGAATCTGCCGGGATATCGCGATTGCATATCTTTCCATGGGAGAATGTGACCGGGGACTGGAACAATTGAAAGCGCACAATCCTTGCGGGATCAATGACGATATCATCGGACAGGGGCTTTCGGGGAATCCAAAGCGGCGGGAAGAAGCGCTTCAGTATCGTTCATTGGCACTGATTCACTGTACCGCCAGTTTGTATCGGATCACAATCGGTTTTGTGAATCTGTTCGTGTCTAAAAAAGAGTATTTGTCGGCAATCTGGATCATCCAATGGACACTGAATTATTTGGAAGGCCTGAGAAAGCCAACCGGAAACAGCTATCTGGAAAAAGATATGGCAGCGATTTTGGCTGTCTGCGGTGACTTGTACACCGAAATCGGAGAAATGGAACAGGCAAAGATCTGCCTGCAGAAAGCCCGGCGGTTGGCCCTGTGTTTTGATGCTGCTCCGGATTATACCAGCCGGCATATCCGCTATTGTGAAAGCGTTACTCCTCGGGTTGCATATGATAATATGGGTGTTTCCGCAATGGATACAATAGAGCAGATATTACGGGAAGATAAAAATGATCCGGCGGAACCGATTTTGAAAATCTGGGAGGAAGTCTGCAATGAAGAATAAATTGCGGAGAGAATACATTTCTCAACTCTATCGAAAAAATCATACAGTCTTTGCACTTGCGTTTTTGGTGGATATTTGTACAGTTGCATTGAATTTTGGAATCACATGGATCATGCAGCAGCTGTTGGATGCCGTTTCTCAGGTGCCGGGAGCGTTGTCGCTTGCAAAATTAGGATTGATGACGGCAGCAATCATTCTGCTGATTGTGCTGTTCAAGCAGATAACCTATTGGACCAAGCCACAGTTTATGCAGCGTGCGATGCTGCAATACAAGAATCATGCATTCCACAAACTGACAAAGAAAAGTATTTCGGCGTTTCAGCAGGAGAAAACAGCAGGGTACCTGTCGGCTTTTTCCAACGATATGAATACAGTGGAGACCGATTATTTGGAAACGCAGTTCAGCATTGCTACATCTATTGTGGAAATGAGCGGAGCAGTTGTCATGATGCTGTATTACAGTCCGGTCATGACGCTGATTGCCATAGCTTTTTGTTTGCTCCCGATCGTGGTGTCTCTGCTGACCGGAAATCGTATGGCAAATGCTGAAAAACGAGTCTCTGAGGCAAATGCAGGGTTTATGGCTTCGCTGAAAGACTGTCTCAGCGGATTTTCGGTTATGAAAAGCTTCAAGGCAGAACAGGAGATTGCAAAGATCGTATGCGAAAGCAACGAGCAGGCCGAAAACGCCAAATGTCGGAAACGGAAGCTGAACACAATCCTTTATATGGCCGGAGCAGTTGCCGCTGTAACAGCACAGCTGGGAACCTTCCTGGTCGGCTGTATGATGGCGCAGGCAGGATATCCGATCACCCCGGGTAAACTGATTGCATTTATTGATTTAACCGCATTGTTTATCGAGGCAGTGCGGGAACTGCCGGTACTTATCGGTAAGCGAAAAGCAGCTCTTGCACTTGTGGACAAGCTGGCCGAAACTCTCGAGAAAAATGTGCAGGACCGGGGAAAAGAAATTCCCGCAAAACTGGATCAGGGCATTACGGTTTCCAACCTCAACTTTGCCTATGAATCCGGAAAGCCGATTCTGAAAAATGTCAGCTGTATGTTTGAAGCGGGCAAAAGTTATGCTATTGTCGGTGCATCTGGAAGCGGAAAATCCACATTGCTGAATTTACTGATGGGAAGTTATCCCTATCAGGGAGAGATTTTATATGATGGTCAGCAGCTGCGTCAGGTGAGTGCAAGATCGCTGTATGATCTGGTGTCCATAATCCAGCAGAATGTATTTGTATTCAACGCATCCATTCGGGAAAACATTATGATGTTCAAATCGTTCCCAAAGGAAAAAGTGGATGAGGCCATTGTTCGAGCGGGGCTGTCTTCGCTGGTGGCAGAGAAAGGGGGACACTATCTCTGCGGCGAGAATGGCAGCAATCTTTCCGGCGGTGAGAAACAGCGGATTTCCATTGCTCGCAGTCTATTGCACAACTGCTGTGTTTTGCTGGTGGATGAAGCCACTGCTGCTTTGGACAAAGAGACAGCCTATCAGGTCAGCAGTGCAATCCTGGATGTGTCTGGATTGACAAAAATCGTTGTAACCCATACGCTGGATGCGGCTTTGCTGAGTCGATATGATGGAATTTTGACCATGAAAGCCGGGGAGATTATAGAAGCCGGAACATTCCATGAACTTATGCAGCAAAAGGGCTATTTCTATTCGCTGTATACCGTTGCACAGGAATAAAATTTGCAATAAATATGAAAAAGTAAGGCGGTGTGACTTCGGTCACACCGCCTTTTTTGCAGGCAAAATTGTCATGGCAGTTCCGGATGATATTTGTGACGGGTGGCAATCCCGCCCCGAATATGACGTTCCGCTTTGTTTTTATCCAGTACACTGCGTACCTCCCAATAAAGGGCAGGGTTGCAGTGCCGGAGCTTGTCAGTAATGTCTTTATGCACACTGGATTTTGAAATTCCGAATTTTGCCGCTGCGGTTCGTACGGTCGCACCGGTGGCCGCAATGTATTCACCCAGCTGTACTGCCCTCTGTTCCGGGTCGCCCTTCATGGCTGTTCCCTCCCGATTTGCGTTTTGTAAAGATGTATGCGAAAGCAAAGGCGAATATGTGCACAAAAAAATAAAAGGGGGAATTCCTGAAAAAATGAATAAAAAAACACGGAAAGTTCATAGTTCGTTTACAAAACCAATCGTGAACACTTGTATACTATTGGTGAGATAAAAATGAACGGAGGTTTATTTTATGCCTCAAAAATTGAAAGAAGAGGTTCGGCAGCGGATCTTGCAGGCGGCATTGGAACAGATGCTCAAATGCGGTGAGACGGCAACGATGCGGCAAATCGCACAGGCGGCCGGTATCACTCCGGGAAACCTTTATCGATATTATGAGGGCAAAGATGAACTGGTGGATGCAATCATTCATCCGCTGGTAGCTGGTATGAATGAGGTGTTGGGCAGCGCAACAGGTCAGGCGCTTACACTGGAACAGACCAAATTGCCCCCGCTCCCAGATGAAAGTCCGGATCAACTCATTGAAAAAGAGTTTTACCCGCTGATGCGCAAGGTGCTGATACAGACAGTCGCCCTTTGCAGGGAACATCCCAAACAGGCGGCTGTACTGCTGCAGATGGAAAGCGTGGGCAATCGGCTGATTGGCTGGTTCCGGGAGATCATGGATCAGGCTTTGGTTCGTTTGACCGTGCCGGGAAGCCGAGACAAAAAAAGCATCGAGCTGCTGGCCGATGCCGAGTGTCAGGCGTTCTGTACCGGGGTACGCAATCTGCTGATGCATTGCGGCGAGCTTTCTGCCGAAGATGCACAGGCGCTGATCGAAAGCTTTTTGTATCTTCATATGCAGGGCGTTTTGGACCTGCTGCGCCGGGGTGTGGCTTCGGGCACGATTCAGTTAAGAAAGGAGAATCTTCATGCACAAGCACGTAAAGAAGATCGATAAACATAAGGCAATCAAATACGGAGCCATTGGACTAGCTGTTGTGGGTGCACTGGGTGTGCTGGGAATCGCAATGGGCCGTTCGGCTCAGGCAAATACAGCCCCCATCGAAGAAAAAAAGTTCAAAGTAAAGGTAGCTTCGGTTCAGCCGGAGGGCAAAGATGTATATTTGCAGTATACCGGTATGATTCAGCCGGCCGAAATCACTCAGTGTACCTTTGGAACAGTGGGAATCATTGAAAAGCTGAATGTTAAAGAAGGAGACCAGGTAAGCAAAGGTCAGGTTCTGGCGACTTTGGATACCAACAGTGCCGATCAGAAACAGGAAAACTGGGCTTTGCTGAAAGACCAGATGAACACGGCAGTGGTCAATGCGCAGAATTCCCGGGATGAAGCAAAGCGGGAATACGAAAAGGCCAGTGTAGGAGCCAGTGCCGAAGATCTGAATGCAGCCCGGGAAGCCCGGGATGCGGCACAGAGCAGCCGGGATAGCTACCGAGAACAGCTGAGCACGCTGAATACACAGATTGAAGAGCAGCAGGCCGCTGTAGACCAGGCACAGGCTGAATATGATAAGGCAGCCGGACCGGTTGGACAGGCAGTATCCGCAGCAAAAGAAAAATTGAAGGCAGCTCAGCAGGAACAGGAGCAAACAGCAGAAGCTTTTAGCAATGCTCAGCAGGCGCTGATCAACGCGCAGAAGGCAAAACAGGAAGCTGTTGACAAACAGGCAGCTGCAGCGGCAGAGCTGGCCGAGGCAGAAAATGAGTTGGCCAAGCTGCAAGAGGCAGAACAAAAAGATGAAGCGGCAATCGCAGCTGCACAGACCCGCGTGGATGCTGCCAAACAGGCACTGACCGAAGCGCAAGCCACTGCTGCACAGGCTGATGCAGCCGTTGCCGAGGCAGAAAAAACAGCCAGTGAGACGGAACTGATCTCGAAGAACGCTGCCGCCACTACTGCACAGGCCATGAAAGAACTGAATGCAGTTCAGTCTGAAAGCGACCTTGATGGAAATGCAGCGGCATTGGCCAAGGCAAAAGCAGACCTTCTGCAAAGCCAGACAGATGCCGGTGCGGTACAGCTGAATCTTGCTGCGGCTGAAACCGAACTGGCAGCCAAAAAAGCGGAATATGATCGGTTGGCTGCAAAGGGTCCGGACTCTGTAGAAGCCAAGCTGCAAAAACAGCGTTTGGATAGCGCAGAAAATCTTCTGGATGCCGCTCAGGGTGCTCAGATGAGCGCACAGAATGGCTATACATCGGCACAGGAAGGCATAGATGCCTATACGCTGAAAGCACCGAGTGATGGCTTTGTTATCAAGGTAGTCGGCACGGAAGGCGGCATGGGAGCACCCATTGCACCCACCGTTGTGATTGGCAGCAATCAGGCCAGTGTGCAGTTTGGCGTATCTCAGAATGATGTACGCAAACTGCAGCAGGGCGGAAATGCAACGGTAACCATTGGAGATCAGGAGCATCCCGGCACCATTGCCAGCATTGCATCCACACCGGATGTTACGACCCGTACCTATATGGTAAGCGTGGAAATCAATGCGGACATCAACGGACTTTATCTGGGCGAAATGGCTCAGGTCAAACTGGATGCAGGTGAACGCAGCGGCGCATGGCTGCCTTTGACCTGTGTGCTGAATGACGGCGAAGATTATGTTACATTGTGGAGAATGACCGTGCTGTGCGGCGTTCGGTACGCATTTTGGATGTAAGCGATGACAAATTGCTTCTGGATGGTTTGGATGCCGGAAGTTCGGTTATTGTTGAAGGAATGAAAACTGTGCGCAGCGGCAGTGCTGTGCTGATGGATTGAGGAGGCGCACATCTTGATGGAAAAATTTGAGCGTCTGCTGATTCGAAATCGAAAAATCGTAATTTTCTTTATGGTTCTGATTGCAGCGCTGGGCATGTTTTCGTATTACATTATTCCCAAGCAGGAAAATCCGTCTACTACTCTTGCAGCGGCAATTATCACAACTGTCTATCCAGGCGCAGGACCGGAAGAAGTGGAAGATTTTGTTACCCAAAAGCTGGAAAACAAAATCAAAACACTGGACCGGGTTAAAAGCTGTACCAGTATGAGTATGGATTCAGCCAGCGTTATTACTGTTTTATACGATGATGATGTGCACATCGAAGAGGTGGAAACCCGTCTTCGGCAGACGATTGATGATGCACAGGCTGAACTTCCGCCGAACTGTATGGAAAGCACGGTCCGGACCGATCTGATTACCAACAATGCGTTTTTAATCAGTCTGTCCAGTGACGTGTATTCTGCCCCGGAGCTGGAAAGCTTTGCCCAGAACATCAAGGGGCGGCTGGAACACATGGAAGGCGTTTCCAGTGTGGAAATAGCCGGTGAAAAGAAAAAGCAGGTGGTCGTGGAAGCGGATATTGACCAGCTCCAGCTGTATGGAACATCCATTGAAAACTTGCTGCAGCTGATGCAGGCTCAAAACCTGTCCATTCCGTCCGGTAGCATCAACTATGAATCCGGTGCCATCAACGTGGAAAGCCCTGCATTGTTTGAGAGCCTTTCCGACATTGAAAACACCGTTGTGGGCGGTGCGACCGATTCGCTGAGCTTTGTCAAACTGAAAGACCTGGCAGATGTCTACATTGAAGACGTGAACCAGAGCTACTTTACCCAGGACGGTCGGGATGCGGTCCTGCTGGTAGGCAAACTGGAAAACGGCAAAAACGCTGTAAACATCGGTCATAATCTGCGTCGTGAATTGGATCAAATCAAGGGCGAAATGCCGGAAGATCTGATTTTCCACGAGGTAATGTATGCTCCGCAGGACATTGAAAACAACATCAACGATTTTATTCTGAACCTGTTGGAGAGTATTGCACTGATCGTGCTGGTGGTTATGCTGGGTGTTCAGATCCGAAATGCATTGGTCATCAGTGTGGCACTGCCGATGAGTATCCTGATTACCTTTATTGTCATGCAGGTGATGGGAATTGAATTCCAGTTTATCTCCATTGCGGCTTTGATTGTAAGTTTGGGTATTCTGGTGGATAACGCCATTGTAGTCAGCGAGGCCATTCAGCAGAACCTGAATGCAGGACAGGAAAAAACGCCTGCCATTGTAGATGCAGTCAAGAGTACAGCGGTTCCGGTGCTGACCAGCACTCTGACCACCATCGTGACTTTCAGCGTGATCTATTTTGTTCCCGGCGTGGTTGGCCAGGTGGCTGGTACTATCCCGACTGTGGTTATCTCTACTCTGATTGCCAGCTATGCGGTATCCATGTGTTTGATTCCGGTGCTTGCTTATCTGTTCTTCAAACCGGAAAGCGAACGCAAGGTCAAAAATTCGGGAAAATTCCGCGGTGTGTTTGAAAAGCTGCTGGGAGTCGGTATCCGGCATCCCAAAACGACGCTGGCAGCTGCCTTCTCGACTTTGGGTATTGCAGTGGTATTGGCGCTGCAGCTGGGCATCAAGTTCTTCCCCGGCAGTGCAAAGCCGGTCTTGTATATCAACGTGACCGGTGAAAGCATCAGTATGCCCGCAACCACCAATATCTGCAATGAAATTGGCACTATTTTGGATGAAGATCCATTGGTCGATCATTATACCAGTGCAGTGGGCAGTGGTCTGCCCAGCTTCTTCCTAACGGTTCCGTCACGTCCGGACGCCGCCAACACGGCACAGTTTATGCTTCAGCTGGACAGGGAAGAGCTGAAAAAATACGACAACAACGATGCGGCGGCTCGCCATTTGCAGGAACTGATGGATGAAAACATCGCCGGTGCAACGGTAGAAGTTAAAACCCTGGAATATTCCATGCCTACTGAGGCAAAAATCGTGCTGACCGTAGCGGGTGATGACACGGAAAAAATCAGCCAGACCGCAGAGCAGAT
>SAMEA104404097__coassemble_1888_pt1 | contig 15785 bp, 17 predicted proteins | sample SAMEA104404097__metabat2_low_PE_069 | metagenome-assembled genome bin SAMEA104404097 (sample SAMEA104404097) | Balaenoptera acutorostrata
GCCGCTGCTGGGGTGGATGTACGCATTTTGTACGACAGCTTCGGCTGTATGTTCACCGTGCCGGAGGACTATTACAAAACCCTTCGTTCTATGGGCATTCAGTGCTATCCGGTCATTCCTCCCCGTTTTTCGACCCATCTTTCCGACTACACCATGCTCAACCACCGGGATCATCGCAAAATTGCTTCCATTGACGGCAATGTGGCGTTCACCGGCGGCCTGAACTTTTCGGATGAATACATCAACCGCAAAAAGCGCTTTGGCATTTGGAAAGATACCGGCCTGATGCTCAAAGGCAGCGGCGCACACAGCCTGACTGCCCTGTTTCTTGAAATGTGGGACTTTGTATCCGGTCAGCATTCGGACCCGATGGATTATGCTCCTACCCTGCGATACTCAGGAGACAGCTTGGTTCAGCCTTACGGCGACAGCCCGCTGGACAATGAAAATGTATCGGAAAATGCTTACTTCAACATTTTGCAGCAGGCTACCGACTATGTATACATTGCCACTCCGTATCTGGTCGTTGATAACGAAATGATTACCACTCTGAGCCTGATTGCAAAAAGCGGCGTTGATGTCCGCATCATTACACCGGGCATTCCGGATAAATGGTATGTTTACTGGGTCACCCAGAGTTATTATCCGATCCTGCTCAAATCCGGAATCCGTATTTTTGAGTATACTCCCGGTTTTATTCATGCAAAAATGTACGTATCGGATGATAAAACGGCGGTTGTTGGCAGTGCCAATATTGATTATCGCAGTCTTTACTTAAATTTCGAAAACTGCTGCTGCTTCTATGGCGGCAAAATGGTCAAGGACGTAAAGTCTGATCTGGAAGAATGCATGCGGGTAAGCCGGGAAGTAACCCTGGAAGATACCAAAAAGACGCCCTTCTTTAAACGGATTTTCCAGATTTTCTTAAAGCTTTTTGCTCCCCTGCTCTGAGTTTTGCGTCTTCAAAAAGGCAGTTTTTCTACAAAAAGTTTGCCAAAATTTTGCACAGTCGTCTTGGTTCCTTGCCAGGACGGCTGTTTTTTAACTCAAAAATTAGTTTGAACATCAAAATAGATTGACAAATCCAGTTTCTGTCGCTTATAATCTAATTGTTTGAAGTTGAAACTATTTTACTGTGCGAGGTATTTTTATGAAACAGGCCGAACAGGAGATCAACCGTTTTCTTGTGGAAGTCTTCAATGATGTACTGCATCTGGAAGAAGCCAGTCTTGCCGATGGTCCCTGCAAGAACCTCTCGGTAAGCGAACTGCATGTTCTGGAAGCAGTTCAGAATGCAGGAGAAGACTCCAGCATGAGCGCTCTTGCTGCCCATCTGCGAATCACCGCCAGTACCTTGACGGTTGCTGTAAAGACCCTTGAACAAAAGGGCTATCTGATCCGGCAGCGTTCTCAGCAGGACAAACGCCGTGTTACCGTACATCTGACGGATAAAGCCGATGCTGCATTGGCCCATCACACAGATTTTCACAAGAAACTTGTTCAGGGTGTCAGCAGTCATCTGACGCCCAACCAAATGCAGGATCTTGCCAATGCACTGAGCTGCCTGCACAACTTTTTCACCGAGCTGTAAAGCCGATTGATGAAAGGAGTTTCCATTATGATCCGTATTCTGACTGATTCTACTGCTGATATTCTCCCTCCCGAAGCGGCCCGTCTGGGCATTGAGCTGGTTCCTCTGCAAGTTACCTTTGAAGATGGTGAAACCTATCGGGACGGTTTGGATCTTACCCCGGATGAATTCTATACCAAACTGGAAGCCTGCCGCAATCTTCCCACTACCAGCCAGCCCAGCCCCGGTCTGTTTTTGACCCACTTTGAAGCAGCTCGGGATGCCGGTGACGAAATCATTGCCATTCTGTTGTCCGGTGAACTGAGCGGTACCTGTCAGTCGGCTCAGATTGCCGCTGCTACCTGCGATTATAACGGAATCCACATTGTAGACAGCCTCAATGCAACTCTAGGTTTGCAGCTGCTGGTTCGCCTGGCTCTGCGTCTGCGGAATGAAGGCAAGACCGCACAGGAAATCGTGGACACTCTGGAAACCGAAAAACAGCGTGTACGCATCATCGCCGTGGTCAATGATCTGAAATATTTCCGCAAAGGCGGCCGTCTGTCCGGTGCCGAAGCTTTTGCAGGCAGTGTTCTTGGCATCAAGCCCCTGGTTGCTGTTCGGGATGGCAAGGTTGGTCTGGCCGGCAAGGCACGCGGTATGCCCGGTGCTTATGTTCAGCTGTTCAAGATGCTCGATCAGGAAGGCGGCATCGATACCAGCCTGGAGTATATGATTGGTTACACTGCCCATCAAAAGGCTGCCGAACCGATTCATCGCTATCTTACCAGCAATCTGGGCATTGCAGAACCCCGCTGCATGCACATCGGCACCGTTGTGGGCACACACGCCGGTCCCGGTGCAGCCGGTATTGCATTCTTTGCAAATACGAACGAAGAATAATTTCTAAAACTGCAAAACAGGCAGTCAGACGCCGATTACAGCGTCCAACTGCCTGTTTCTTTTTGTATTTTTTCTTGTTCCCACTATGATTCTGTTTTACAATGGGTACAGGTCAACCTGTAAATTCAATTCGATTGTTTTAAGGAGGTATTTGTATGAAACTCACCTGGCTCGGTCATTCCTGCTTTCTCCTGGAAAGTGCCGGTTATCGCCTGATTCTTGACCCTTTCGAACAGGTACACAGCCTTCCGGACACCTGCGCCGAGGCAAACGCCGTCTATTGCAGCCACAACCATTTTGACCACGCCTTTACCGATGGGGTCCGGTTAGTCGAAGGCGGTCCCTCTCCCTTCTCTGTTCGGGAAATCTCCTCATTTCACGACAATCATCAGGGTGCGCTTCGTGGCACCAACACCATCCGCTGTTTTGAAGCGGATGGACTCACCGTGGTGCATCTGGGTGATTTGGGCCATCCGCTGTCCGCTGAACAGATCGCAGCTGTTGGGCACTGTGACCTTCTTCTGCTGCCTATCGGCGGCACCTATACGATAGACCCAGCCACTGCAAAAACAGTTGCAGCTGCGCTTTCTCCCCGTGTCATTCTGCCTATGCACTATCGAGAGGGTGAAAAAGGCTTTCCAGAGCTTTGTACTCTGGAAGAATTCACCGGTCTATATCCGCCGGAACTGGTTCACCAGTACCCTTCCAATGAGTTGGAACTGACCCGCAATCTTTCCGCGCAAATTGCTGTTTTAAAAATTCCTTAACTTCCGTTTGGTAAGGACACAAAGTGTACTGAGGATAAATCTATACGGTACACATGAAAAATAATTTAACAACAAAACGGCTCCATCCAAATTGGATGGAGCCGTTTTGTTGTGCCATGTACAAGGTGGTTTAATGCCCCCTGTGTTTGGCTTTTTGTTTTTTCTGCCGCAAAGTAAATCGGCGTATAGCCTCACGCTCTTGTCTTTCTTTTGCAGAGGTCTTTCGTGTCTGCTTTCTTTGCTCTTGCTGCAACTTCAGGGCCTGCTGTGCTTTTGTTCCGATCCCCTGCTGCAATTCCTTGTGGATATTACGCTGCATTCGCTTGGGATTGAGTCTTTGTTCCTTGCACATTTTGCTCTGTATGGACGGGCTGAATGTAAGTTGTGACCAGTATTTGAGGATAAACTCGTATATCTCACAGTCCTTAGGCTCTGCTCCAAATGTGATTTTACAGGCTTCATCTCTGCCTTCACACTGTCGTTCATAAACACCAACCCAAAATGGATCTTCAAAATACACTGTCAGATTTGAAACACATTTGTCCATATTTGTTCCTCCTTAAACGGTATAAACAGAAAACGGACAACCAAGGAGGCAGGTTACTAACAGCTATGCTGCGCCCGGACTACCGACCGGGCTGTGTTTTTATTTCTGTAAAACTGTCATAACTATCAATCGGTAGCTCTAACAGTGGCTTTTACTTCTTTGGGGAGAGGTAAGCAAATTACCTGTCCGACATTGTCGAACTTGTCATAGCCGGAAAATATATGAATTTGCGGTCAGCGATCCACACCCACTGTTTGATACAACAAGAATAAAACGGTATAACAGAAAAGGGCGGCTATGTCAAAACACAGCCGCCCTCCCAGTGGTTCCTATAGAACACCGCCAAAAAGAAGCGTTCTTTTCGTTCTATTTTTAAATTTTGAGTTAAGACACCATTTGCAGTTTGCATCTGGCATCACTTAGTCAAACAGAAAATCAACGATTTGCTTTACGCTGCTTCTCCTGTTCGATCATCTGGTTTGTAATAATATCCATCTGCTCTTCCATCTGCAAGGATTCGACCAGGCCGCTTTCTTCCATGCCTTCGTAAGCGCCTTCGCCCTTGAATGCAGCTTTCAGCATAATGGGAGTAAACACGGCACAGCAAACCACCAGAATGATGATGGGACCAAAGAAGATGGGGTTCACCACATTCATTGCCATACCCTTGTTGGCAACAATCAGAGCCACCTCACCACGGCAGGCCATGCCGCAGCCGATCTGTACGCACTGACGGCCCTTGAAGCCAAACAGCTTCGCACCCAGACCACAGCCAATCAGCTTGGAGCCGATGCCCACTACAACCAGCATGATGGTAAAGATCAGCAGTGTTGCGTCCATCTTGGGCAAAGTAACCTTCAAACCCAGATTTGCAAAGAAGACAGGGGTCAGCAGCAGGTAAGACAGCGGGCTGAACTTGCTTGCAGTATATGTGCCCTTGGGGGTTGTGGTGATAATCAGACCAGCAGCAAATGCACCGATGATGTCGGCAACACCGAACCACTCTTCTGCTGCATACGCCATGAACAAGCAGAGAACAAAGGCAAACAGCGGATAACGATGCAGGTTCTTCTTCCGCACCTTGGTCTCATACCAGTTTGCGAACTTGCTGACCAAAACACCCATAACGCCTGCGAAGATGAAGAACAAAACGATCTTAATCAGAACAACGCTGATCTTAACGCCGGCACCGGACAGGCTGGTTACGATGGTCAGGCAGACCAAACCCAGCACATCATCGATCAGGGCAGCCGCCAGGATAGTATTGCCGACCTTGGTGGAAAGCTTGCCCAGCTCTTTCAGAGTCTCAACAGTAATGCTTACCGATGTAGCGGTCAGCACAGTGCCCAGGAACAGGTCCTGCAGCAGCTTGTTGCCGGGCATCGCCAGTTCGCCCTGATTGAAGAAGTACATCAGACCGGCACCCATACCCAGAGGGATCAGAACACCGGCTACTGCAATGATAAAGCCAGCCTTACCGGTCTGCTTCAGCTCATTGATATCGGTACCCATACCGGCATTGAACATAATAACGATAACACCCAGTTCCGCAACCTGGGTCAGGAACTCACTCGGCTGAATAACGTTCAGCACAGCAGGTCCCAACAGCAAACCAGCCAACAGAGCGCCAACTACCTGAGGCAGCTGCAATTTACCGCTGAGCATACTCAGTGCTTTGGTAGCCAGCAGAATCAGTGCCAAATCCGCAAGATAGGTATAAGACATCTCTACATTCACTTACCTTTCATTATACCGGCTATTTGCCGGCATCTTTTATTGCTTTTTAAACCTATATTTGAATCGCTGTTCCACCAAACAGCAATCACTGCATCTTAACAATCTGTTTTTTGCCGAAATGACACAAAGGCTACTTCTAAACAGAAGCGGCCTTTGTGTTATTCTTCATTGATTACAGTTCGTTCTTAAATGCCTTCTGAATAGCCAGCAGTACACCTGCACGGCTTGCTGCAAAGTTCAGGCCGCCCTGCAAATAAGCCGTATACGGAGCGCGCAGAGGTCCGTCACAGCTCAGTTCAATACTGCTGCCGCTGGTAAAGGCACCAGCAGCCATAATAACCTCATCTGTATAACCAGCCATTGCATAGGGTTCCGGTGCAACATAGCTGTCAATCGGGCTGCCTGCCTGAATACCCTGGCAGAACGCAATCAGCGCCTCCGGACTGCCGCAGTTGATGCAGGTAATAATATCATTGCGGGGCTCGGTATACCGGGGAGTCGGCTCCTTGCCCAGCAGTTCCAGAATGCAGCTTGCATAGATGCTGGTCTTGAGTGCCTCAGCGGTCACACCGGGAGCATAATACAGACCCAGATACATCTCACGCAGGCTGTCCAATGTACTGCCCAGCTCACGACCGGTACCGGGACAGGTCAGACGATGAGCGCATTTTTCCACCAGATCTGCACGACCGGCTACATATCCGCCGGTGGGAGCGATTCCGCCGCCCGGATTCTTGATAAAGCTGCCCACGATCAAATCTGCACCAACCGACAGAGGCTCTTTGGTCTGGGTAAATTCGCCATAGCAGTTGTCCACCATCACCACGATATTGGGGTTGGTGCTGCGGGCTGCCTCAACTACCTTACCGATAATCTCATTGCTGAAAGCCGGACGGGTGCAGTAACCACGGCTGCGCTGTACATGGCAGACGGTTGCATTGGCTGCTTTTTTGGCAATGCCTTCATAATCCGGCTCACCGTTCTCCAGCAGGGCAACTTCGTCGTATTTAACGCCATACTCAGCCAGAGTGCCGCAGCCCTTGCCAGCGTCGCCAATGCCGATCACACCTTCCAGTGTATCATAGGGACGGCCGGTGGCGGCCAGCAGGGTGTCACCAGCACGCAGCAAACCGAACAAAGCAACGGTCAGAGCGTGGGTGCCAGAGAGGAAATGAGGGCGGCAGAGGGCGTCCTCTGCGCCGACAACCTGTGCAAACACCTGATCCAGCTTGTCACGGCCTGCATCGTCATAACCATAACCGGTAGTACCCACCAGATGGGTGGCCGCTACGCGGTTGTCGGTAAAGGCCTTGAGCATCTTTACCTGGTTGTAATCGCGGATGGCTTCGATCTTTTCAAACTCGGGCTTGCAGAGCTCCATTGCCTGTTTGTCCAGCTCCAAAAGCCGGGTGGAAAAATCAAAAAACTGCTCTAACATTCTTTTCTTCCTTTTCTCTTTCGTTGTGTTATTCCTTCGGCGGGGCATATCGGCGGGTCACACCGGTTTGTTTGAATCCCAGTGCCCGGTAAAAGTTTTCTTTTCCATGAGCCGATTCCAGTGTAACCCAAAAGCCTTCGCCGCATAAATGGTTGGTCAAACGAGCCGTCAATGCACGGCCCAGCTGTTTGTGCCGATCCTCCGGGCGGGTATAAATCGCCGCCAGGCAGGCCGCATCCTGCCACAGCGCATACGCTCCGGCAGTTGCTGTCATGCGGCCATCCAGCTCCCCTGCCCAGATCCGAGCAAATCCCCGGTTGACCAGAGCACAGCTGTCCGCATAAAAATTATCCTGTGCCTCGCTTGTGAAACCGGGCTGCTGTGCCACCAGCTGCGCAGTCTGCCACAAACCGGGATGTTCCTCTACCTGAAATCCGTCAGGCGGATCACCTGCATTCAGACAGCTGCCGGGTTTCAGTGAAAACACCTGCATGGTGTCACACAAGGTCCAGCTTTCCGGCACCTGTGTATCCTCCCAAACAGTGAGTCGGTCCACTCCCATTACACGAAGCAGCAGCTCCAGTTCATCCGGCTGAGCAAACCCTGCCAGCCAGGCAGAGCATCCACGCACAGCCAGCGCCAGAGGCGGCTCTTTGCTGCCGCCGGTATAGAACTGCCAGGGCGTACCCGGAACCCCACGGAAGGCTTCCAGACGGCTGCCCAACATACAGCTCACCGGGTCCCGACCGTTCTCAAAAGCGGCCCGATAGCGTTTCTGCGCTGCCGGGGTATCCGCTTTGCAGATCACAGGGCATTCACCAGCTGTTTGTAATGACGACCGCGAACCTCAAAGTTCGGATAGAGGTCAAAGCTGGCCGATGCGGGAGACAGGCTTACAATATCGCCGGGCTTTGCGGCTGCACGAGCCTGATTGACTGCGTCTTCCATGTCTTTTGCATGCAGAATTACAATTCCGCACTCTTCAAAACCGGGGCAGGCACGCAGAGCGGCCTCGATCTTGGGGCCGGTTGCACCCATCAGGATCAGCACTTTTACATGCTCGATCAGTTCGGGAGCCAGAGGCTCATACGGAATGTTTTTGTCATAGCCGCCGGCAATCAAAATGAGCTTCTGATCGAAGCTGCGCAGGCCGGCAATGGTACGAGTGGGGCTGGATGCGATGGAATCGTTGAACCAGCGCACGCCGTCCAGCTCACGCACCGGCTCAATGCGGTGTTCCACACCGGTAAAGGTAGAACCTACCTGATGAATGGCTTCTGCCGGTACCCGTCCCCAGACAGCTGCAATTGCAGCCAGCAGGTTTTCGATGTTGTGCAGACCCGGCAGTTTCACCTCGTTCTTATTCAGGACCGGAGTAACCACGCCGTTCTCAGCCATGCAGAGCATACCGTCATCCCGCAGGAATGCGCCGTTATCGGTCTCTCTCAGGCGGGTAAACCAGCACTGACTGCCCTTGCAGTCTGCCTGCATGCTGCGGCTGATTTCGTTTTCATAGCCCAGCACAACCTTGCAGTCAGGAGTCTGATGCAGCAGAATGTTGCGTTTTGCATCCACATACTCCTGCATATCCTTATGATGGTCCAGATGGTTGGGAGTCACATTTGTCACAACAGCAACCTTGGGACTGCGGCGCATACTGATGAGCTGGAAGCTGGACAGCTCTACAACTGCCTGATCTTCCGGACGAATTTTGTCCAGGATCGGCAGCAGAGCACGGCCGATGTTGCCGCCCAGATGTACTGTCCGGCCTGCGGCCTGGTACATGGCTGCAATCAGGCTGGAAGTGGTGGTTTTACCGTCCGAACCGGTAATTGCACAGATTTCGCAGGGGCAGTACTCAAAGAACAGCTCCATTTCGCTGGTTACCAGACTACCGGCTTTCAGAGCATCCTGAAGCTGCGGAGTGAAGAATTCAAAACCGGGGGTCCGCATAATAATATCCTGTCCCTTCAGACCCTCCAGATAGTTTGCGCCCAGCGACAGGTTTACACCCAGCTCTTTCAAAGTTTCGGCATATTCGCCAAACTCTTCCAACTGTTTTTTGTCACACAGCGTGACCGATCCGCCCATTTCGCAGAACTGACGAATGAGTGTTTTATGGCTTACGCCCGCGCCGATGAAGGCGATCCGCTTTCCTTTAATAAATTCAGCCAACCGCTGCTGATCCTTCTGCATATTCAACCCGGCCCTTTCTGATTTCAAGTTTTACAGGGCCAAATGGCCCACTGCTCTCTTATTATAGTCAGTTTTCAAGCGCGGTGCAACAAACAACGGATTTTTGAACGCAAAACATGGCTGAATGGGGTACTTTTGTTTGTTTTTTTTTGATTTCTTTGTTATGATATAGGTTAAGGCACAATTTTGCCGTCTTTTGTTTTTAACATGAGGTGAACCATATGCGAAAATTTTTGGCAGTCCTTTTATGCTGTCTTTTTCTTGTATTTACCCTATCCGGATGCGGCAGTCAAATCAGTTTTACCTGGCTGGTGGATGCCGTTCCCGCAAATCTGGACCCCCAGCTGACCACTCAAGGCTCTGACCTGGTGGCCATTTATAATTTATACAGCGGCCTTGTCCGCCTGGATGCCGACGATGAACCACAACCGGAATGTGCCGAAAGCTGGGACATCAGTGCAGACAGCCTGACCTATACTTTCCATCTCAAGCCGGGGCTTGCCTATGAAAAGCTCAAGCATCATGAAAAAGAATATTTCCTTACCGCTCACGATTTCGTGTTTGCCTTTCAACGGGTATTTCAAAAGGATACCAAAAGTCCTTATACCGCTGAATTCTCGGCAATTCAAAACAGCCAGCAGGTCCTTTCCGGTACGCTCAGCCCCGAAATGCTTGGTGTTCATGCCCCGGATGATTCAACAGTTGTTTTCCAGTTGGAACATCCGGACCCGCAATTTTTGAAAAAGCTCTCTCTGCCCGGTGCTATGCCCTGCAACCAGGAGTTTTTTGAATCCACCCGCGGTGCCTATGGTCTGTCTGCCCATGGCTCCATCAGCTCCAACATTCTGGCCAATGGTCCGTTCCATCTGTACAACTGGAACGAAAACGGTCTGTTCCTGCGCCGCAATGCACAGGGCAGCCGAATCACCAGTCTGCGTATTGTGCTGAACGAAACCGGCAGCGAACCCGTTTCCAGTGGTGAAGAGGCAGAACCTCCGCTGACCGGTGCCGCTCTGCTGAATGCCGATAAAGCTTCGGCCGCTCTCAGCGAAGATTTTGAAAGCAATACCTTCCAGGCGTTCCCCTATACTGCTACGACCTGGGCTCTGACCTTCAACTGTGAAAATCCGCTGCTTGCACAGCCTCAGCTGAGACATGCTCTGGCTGCTGCTGCATTGAACACAGCACTGGACATTCCCGATGGCAGTCAGCCCGCACAGGGTCTGATTCCACCCGCCCTCAGCGTGGACGGACGTTCTTACCGAGAAGCTGCCGGAAATCTTCTTCCTCAGTTTGAAGACCCTGTTTCTCTGTGCCGACAGGGTCTTGCAGCCGCTGGTGCTGCTCGTCTGTCGGATATTTCCATTATCTTCCCGGAAGGAATGGATATCCGCCCGCTGGCTGAAAGTCTCAACCAGCAATGGCAGAAACAGCTGAATCCGTTCTCTGCGTTCTTCCCTATCAAAGAACTGCCTATGGATGAATTTTCCAAGCGTTTAACTTCCGGTGATTATCAGATTGCACTGGTTCCCTTCTCTCCCATCAAAGACAATCCGGCTGAAATCTTGCAGCAGGTTTCCATCGCCAATCCCACTGATCCCACAGCACAGATCATCGAACCGCTAAAGCGTACTGCACATTGGGATTTGGAACAGCTGATGGATCTGGAACAGAAAATTCTTGCCGAAGCTACGGTTGTACCACTCTGGTACCAGAGCAAATCTCTGTTGGTTCAGCCCAATATCAAAGGTTTGGTATTCCGTCCTTTTGGCCCGGTCCTGGATCTGACCTGGGCGGAGGCCAGCAAATAAGGAGAAATCTTTATGTCTGAATGCTCGCATTCCCCCGATGTCACCCGCCGTCTTGCCCGCATCAGCGGACAGCTGAACGGAATTCGTGAAATGGTCAACGAAGGCCGCTCCTGCGGCGAACTGCTCACCCAGCTTTCCAGCGTGAACAGTGCCATTACCCAAGTAGCAAAACTGATTCTCACCGAACATCTGGAACATGTGGTGAAGCACGAAGATAACACTGAGGAAACTTTGAATCAGCTCAAAATCGCCATTGACCAGTTTGCAAAACTCAAATAATCAAAAGTCCGGAAGGATCTGCTAAAAACAGTTCTTTCCGGCTTTTTTATAACAAAAAGCCGCTGCCTGACTCAAAATCAGGCAGCGGCTTTTAATTCTTTTTTGAAGAACTTACTTTACGTTGTACTTCTTCAGCAGAGTTTCGATCTTTGCATGAGGATCGATGATGTCGCTCACGCTCATATCGTGGTTGATTGCAGCCACAAAGTAAGCGATGTACTTGGATACATCAACCTCATGGAACCACTCACGCTCCAGCAGCTCAGGCTTGCGGTAGGTCAGGTTGGTGCAGAATACACCATTGATGACGCCTTCAGTATAAGCCTTGTCGAAAGCTTCCAGACCATTGGTGAAGATACCATAGGTTGCGTTGCAGAAGATGCGATTTGCGCCGCGCTTCTTCAGCTCGTAGCCAATGTCCAGCATGCTCTCGCCGGAAGAGATGATGTCGTCAGCAATGAAGACATCCTTGCCTTCTACGCTCTCACCCAGGTACTCGTGTGCAACGATGGGGTTGCGGCCGTTCACAACGCGGCTGTAGTCGCGGCGCTTGTAGAACATGCCCAGGTTTACGCCCAGAACGCTTGCATAATACATGTTGCGGTTGATTGCACCCTCATCCGGGCTGATAACCATGAAGTTATCCTTGTTAGGCTTGAAGTCGGGGATGCTCTTGAACATGGTCTTCAGAACCTGATAAGTGGGCATAACATTGTCCATACCCATCAGAGGTACTGCGTTGGCAACGCGAGGATCGTGTGCGTCAAAGGTGATGATGTTTGCAACACCCATGCTCTGCAGTTCCTGCAGTGCATATGCGCAGTCCAGGCTCTCGCGGTAAGTACGGCGATGCTGACGGCTGCCGTACAGCAGAGGCATAATCACGGTGATGCGATGTGCCTTACCGGAAGCGGCCTGAATCAGGCGCTTCAGATCCTGATAGTGGTCATCGGGGCTCATGCAGTTCTCGTGGCCAAACATGTTGTACTTGCAGTTGTAGTTGCCTACATCTACTACAATATACAGGTCGTCGCCGCGAACGGTCTTCTTGATGATGCCCTTACCATCACCAGAAGAAAAACGGGGGCAATCGCTGGGGATTACAAAAGACTCAGTCTCCAGGCCCTCACGGTTTGCCCAACGCACCAGATGGGCGTTGATCAGTTCGGTCAGCTCGGTTGCACCGGGAGTGGCAATCAGACCCAGATCTGCCACGTTGCTACCTTCATTAAAGTACTTGGGTTCGTCAAACTGCTGCTGCATCACAGTAAACTCTCCTATCCTTAATTTATAGTTCGGGTGCCTGCTCATCGCAGACAACTTTACATTTAAATAGTACCATAAAATATTGAAAAGGAACAGTCAAAACGACCGTATTTTCGATTTTCTGCGCCTTGTTAAACCTTTTCTCTATCATTCGACATTTTTTCGTCAATTGTTACAAAAAGAAGTATGATTTTTTCATTCTGTATCGGTCTTTCCCTTTACTGAAATTTCCAATACGAACAAACGCAAAAAATCCCCGTCCGCAAAAGCGGACAGGGAGAAAAAAGTCTGATTAGACCAATTCGATGATAGCCATCTCAGCAGCATCGCCGCGGCGAACGCCGGTCTTGATGATGCGGGTGTAGCCGCCGTTGCGGTCGGCATACTTGGTTGCGTACTCATCGATTACCTTCTTAGCGACGGTCTCCTTGGTGATGTAAGAGAAGACCTGACGCTTTGCGTGCAGTTCTTCGCGCTTACCCAAGGTGATCATCTTCTCTGCCATGGAACGAACTTCCTTGGCACGGGTAACGGTGGTCTCGATTTTACCGTTCTCAAACAGGTAAGTGACCATAGCGCGCAGCATTGCATTGCGGCTGTCGCTGGCGCGGCCAAGCTTTCTGGTACCGGGCATCCTGTTTCACTCCTTTGTGTAATTACTCGTCGTCTTTGTTCAAGCTGAAGCCAAGAGAGTCAAGCTTTGCCATGACTTCTTCCAGGCTCTTGCGGCCGAGGTTACGAACTTTCATCATTTCGTCCTCAGTCTTATTGGTCAGATCTTCGACCGTGTTGATCCCTGCACGCTTCAGGCAGTTAAAGGAACGGACAGACAGATCCAGCTCTTCGATAGTCATCTCCAAAGCCTTCTCCTTGCCCTTATCGTCCTTTTCGACCATGATCTCGGCACCCATTGCCTCCTCAGAGAGGTTGACAAACAGGTTCAGGTGCTCAGTCAGCACGCGAGCAGCGAGGCTCACAGCTTCCTTGGCATCGATGGTGCCATCGGTCCAGACCTCGATTGTGAGCTTATCAAAATCGGTGATCTGACCTACGCGAGTGTTCTCAACTGCGTAGTTTACCTTAAGAACAGGGGTATAGATGCTGTCGACGGGAAGAACATTGATGTCGTTCTTCTCCTGCATCAGCTGCTTGTTGCGCTCGGCGGGCACATAACCGCGGCCCTTATCGAAGGTCAGCTCCATAACGAGCTTGGCATCTTCTTCCAGGCTGGCGATGTGTCATTCAGGGTTCAGCACTTCGAGCTCATCGCTGGGCTTGATGCTGCCAGCAGTGACTTCGCCCTCGCCGGTGGCCTCGATACGAACAACGACCGGATCATCCGAGTACAGCTTTGCAGCCACACCCTTCAGATTCAAAACGATCTCAGTCACATCTTCCTTCACGCCGGGGATGGTGCTGAACTCATGGACTACGCCATCAATCTTTACGCTGGTGACGGCAACGCCGGGAAGTGATGAAAGCAGGACACGCCGTAAGCTGTTACCCAGAGTTGTGCCGAAGCCCCGCTCCAGAGGCTCCACTACAAACTTGCCATAGCGGCCATCCGGGGACAGGCTGGTGGTATCAATTCTGGGGCGTTCGATTTCCATCATAAAAAACCCTCCTAGGTGGGCTGGCTGCTAGGCGCAGCCAGCCTGTGTGTTCGCGTTCCCTACGCCAAGCGAAATTACTTGGAGTACAACTCGACGATGAGGTGCTCTTCCACGGGGAAGTCAACGTCCTCGCGAGTGGGCATAGCGATCACAGTGCCCTTCAGGGCGTTGTTGTCGCGAGTCAGCCACTTGGGCAGAGTAACAACAGGAGCGTCCTCGCCCAGCAGACCGCTGAACTTAACAGAGGAACGGCTCTTCTCACGAACTTCGATCACATCACCGGGCTTTACCAGGTAAGAGGGGATGTCCACCCGCTGACCGTTAACGGTAAAGTGACCGTGAGTGGTCAGCTGACGAGCCTCGGGACGGGTCTTAGCAAAGCCAAGACGGAACACTACGTTGTCCAGACGACGCTCCAGGAAAACCAGCAGGTTGTCACCGGTCTTACCGGGCATGCGGGCTGCCTTCTCGTAGTAGCCCAGGAACTGCTTCTCCATAACGCCATATACAAACTTAACCTTCTGCTTCTCGGTCAGCTGCAGGGCATACTCGGACTGCTTCTTCCGCATCTGTCCCTTGGGGTTGCGCTTGGTATTCTTGTTGGCATAGCCCATAACGGCGGGAGAAAGGTTCAGCGCCTTGCAACGCTTGGCGATGGGCTGCATATTTCTTGCCATATTACATAACCTCCTTTAAATCAGATGCGGCGACGCTTCGGGGGACGGCAGCCATTGTGGGGGATGGGAGTCACGTCTTTGATCATAGTGACTTCCAGACCAGTAGCCTGCAGTGCACGGATAGCAGCCTCACGGCCTGCACCCGGTCCCTTAACGTAAACTTCCACAGACTTCATGCCGTGATCCATTGCAGCCTTGGCTGCGGTCTCAGCGGCAGACTGAGCGGCGAAGGGAGTACTTCTACGACCGCCACGGAAGCCCAGGACGCCAGAACTTGCCCAAGAAATGGTGTTACCCTGGGTATCGGTAATGGTAACGAGGGTATTGTTAAAGGTACTCTGAATATGGGCGGCGCCGCGCTCGACGTTCTTGCGCTCGCGACGCTTGGTGCGAACTGCACCCTTCTTAGCAGCAGCTTTTGTTGCCATTTCGTCTTCCTCCTTACTTCTTCTTGTTCGCTACGGTGCGCTTGGGACCTTTGCGGGTACGCGCATTGGTCTTAGTACGCTGGCCGTGAACGGGCAGGCCCTTGCGATGACGGACGCCACGATAGCACTGAACTTCAACCATACGCTTGATGTCCAGAGCAACGTTTCGGCGCAGGTCACCCTCAACCAGAATGTTGTTCTTGTCCAGATACTCACGGATGAGGCCTTCCTGATCAGCAGTCAGGTCCTTCACACGCAGATCAGGATCGATGTTGGTCTCTGCGAGGATCTTCTTCGCAGTGCTGGGGCCGATGCCATAGATGTAAGTCAGGCCTACTTCAACCCGCTTCTCGCGGGGCAGGTCAACGCCGGCAATACGTGCCATAGTATAAAACCTCCTAAAGGTACATCCCATGTCCGAGTCGGGGGCTGCGCCGGGAATCTACGCACTTGCCCCCCAAGCGCTTTGGGCTTAGCCCTGGCGCTGCTTATGTTTGGGGTTTTCGCAGATGACCATCACGCGGCCTTTGCGCTTGATGACCTTGCACTTTTC
>SAMEA104404097__coassemble_1914_pt1 | contig 15653 bp, 15 predicted proteins | sample SAMEA104404097__metabat2_low_PE_069 | metagenome-assembled genome bin SAMEA104404097 (sample SAMEA104404097) | Balaenoptera acutorostrata
GCTGGTAGAGCGTCTGCTTGACGTGCAGGATGTCAGGGGTTCGAGTCCCTTACCGCGCACCATAAAGAGCACAGGACTTTAAGTTCTGTGCTCTTTTGTTTTGCAAAAAAGATTCTGAAAACCAAAATTTAAAAACGAATGCCGTGCGATTTGAGCGGATACAGACAAGGTTCTGAATGCCGGACTACAAAAGCAGCAAAACAGGTGAATACACCTATACATTTAATAATAAAGAAAAAACGAGCTGCCGAAAAAATTCCGGCAGCTTTTTTTGTACGGCGTCGCTTACGGGTGACGGGCAGTGGTTTTTATTGCCCCTGTTCGGGATTTGTGGTATAATTACACGGTTAATATGGAGAGGTGTATCTATGCGAGTTTTAGGAATCGACCCCGGTTATGCCATTGTTGGCTGGGGTGTTACAGAATATATCGGCAACCGGTTCACGCCGGTGGCATTTGGTGCAGTGACCACCGAAGCCGGTGTGGATTTTGAGCAGCGGCTGCAACAGGTGTATGAGGGCGTTTTGCAGGTGATGCAGACTTACAAACCAGAGGCACTGAGCATCGAAAAGCTGTTTTATCAGCACAACCAGACCACGGTTATCGGCGTGGCAGAGGCAAGAGGGGTCATCCTGCTGGCTGCGGCTCAGTGTGGCATTCCCATTTATGAATACACACCCATGCAGATCAAACAGGCCGTGACCGGCTACGGAAAAGCTGTGAAAAAACAGGTGCAGGAAATGACCCGTGTGATGCTGCATCTGGAAAAAGTTCCGAAACCCGATGATACTGCGGACGCATTGGCAATGGCCATCGCACACTGCCACTGCAGCCGGAGCCGGCTGCAGGGAACCCCCATTCGATAAGGAGGAAAGCCCGTTATGATTTATTGTCTGAGAGGAAAACTGCTGAAAAAGAGTTTGGATCAGGTCGTCATCAGCTGTGCAGGTGTGGGCTATCAGGTGATGACCCCTGCCAGTGTTTCTTCGGCCCTGCCCCCGGTGGGCAGCGAAGCGACCCTGTATACCTATATGCATGTTACCGACAGCGACGTGAGCCTGTTCGGCTTTGACAGTGAAGAGCAGCAGGACTGCTTTAAGATGCTCACCGGTGTTTCCGGCGTTGGCCCCAAAGTGGGCCTTGCTATTTTAAATGTAATGAGTCCGGATAAAATCGCCCTTTCTATTTCGGGCGGTGATCACAAAGCGTTTACCGCAGCCAACGGCGTCGGCCCCAAACTGGCACAGCGTATCGTTTTGGAATTGAAAGACAAAGTGGGCAAGGGCCTGGCAAACGGCTTGGCAGATCTGGGTTCCGGTGCGCCGGTTCCGTCCAGCGGTCTGGCACAGGCGGTGGCAGCGCTCACCAGTCTGGGCTATACTGCCAGCGAGGCAGGTGCTGCCTTGGCGAAGCTGGATGAAACGCTGCCTGTGGAAGAGCTGATCCGTCTGGCTCTTCGCGGCATGGCAAGGAGGTAAACAGTGGAAGAATTTGATCGTCTGGTAAGCCCTGAGATGAATCAGGGCGAATCTGAAGAAATCAACCTGCGTCCCCATACCCTGGATGAATATGTGGGACAAGAAAAGGTAAAAGAAAATCTGCGCATTTATCTGGAAGCCGCAAAGCTGCGCAATGAGCCGATGGACCATATCCTGCTTTATGGTCCTCCGGGTCTGGGCAAAACTACTCTGGCCGGTATCGTGGCGCAGGAAATGGGGGTGCAGATCCGTATTACCAGCGGCCCGGCCATTGAAAAGCCGGGTGATCTGGCAGCACTGCTGACCAACTTGCAGGAAGGTGACGTGCTGTTCATCGACGAGATCCATCGTCTGTCCCGGCAGGTGGAAGAGGTCCTGTACCCGGCTCTGGAGGACTATGCGCTGGATATTATGATCGGCAAGGGTCCCAGTGCTCAGAGCATCCGCATCAATCTGCCGCGCTTTACCCTGATTGGCGCCACCACCCGTGCCGGACAGTTGACCGGTCCTCTGCGTGACCGTTTCGGCGTGCTGCTCAAGCTGGAGCTGTACAGCCCGGATGAACTGGCCCGCATCGTACTGCGAAGCGCTGGAATTTTGGGACAGCCCTGCACACCGGAAGGCGCTCTGGAGCTGGCAAAATGCAGCCGCGGCACCCCCCGTGTGGCAAACCGGCTGCTCAAGCGTGCCCGCGACTTTGCGGTGGTGCTGGGTGACGGCAATATTGACGGTAAGATCGCACAGGAAGCCCTCAGACGTATGGACATTGATGCGCTGGGTCTGGATGAACTGGACCGGAGTCTGCTGCGGGCGATTATTGAGCTGTACAACGGCGGTCCGGTGGGCCTGGATACCCTGGCGGCTGCGCTGGGTGAAGAAGCGGTCACGCTGGAAGACGTATGTGAGCCATATCTGATGCAGATGGGCTTTTTGACCCGAACTCCCCGCGGACGCTGTGCCACCCGTTCGGCCTGGACACATCTGGGCCTTACCGTACCGGCCTTTATGGACGGCGGTGTAGAAAGTGGACAGCAGTCCATGTTCTGACAGAAAAGACAAGAAAATTTCATAATTATACGATAAAATAAAGACCGCGGCACTTTTTAGAGGCCGGGAAAGGGAGAAACCAATGCGTGCAGCTACCAGCTGGCAGGATTACGAACTAATTGATGCTACCGACGGAAACCGACTGGAACGGTGGGGCAAGACCCTGCTGGTCCGTCCTGATCCTCAGGTGGTTTGGAAAACACCACGCAAGAGCAATCTGTGGGCAAAAGCAGATGCGGTGTATCACCGCAGCGAAAAAGGCGGCGGCCAGTGGGAATATCGGCGTCGTCTGCCGGAAAAATGGAAGATCGCCAGTGGTCCGATGACTCTGGTGGTCAGCCCCACCGGCTTTAAGCACACCGGCGTATTCCCGGAGCAGGCCGTCAACTGGGACTGGTACCGGGAAAAAATCCAGAATGCGGGCCGACCGGTCAAGGTGCTGAACCTGTTCGGCTATACCGGCGGTGCAACTCTGGCCTGCGCAGCCGCAGGCGCACAGGTCTGCCATGTGGATGCCTCCAAGGGCATCGTTGCCTGGGCCCGTGAAAACGCAGCAGCCAGCGGACTGGACGGCAAGCCCATTCGCTGGATCGTGGACGACTGTGCAAAATTCGTTGCCCGTGAACAGCGCCGCGGCAACAAGTACGACGCCATCATCATGGACCCGCCCAGCTATGGCAGGGGACCGGGCGGCGAGGTTTGGAAGCTGGAAGACTGCATCTATGATCTGATCGAGCTGTGCAACGGTGTTCTCAGCGATAACCCCCTGTTTGTGGCGGTCAACAGCTATACCACCGGACTTTCGCCGGCGGTTATGGAATATATGCTCAAAACCACCCTCTGCCCCGTGTATGGCGGCGTTACCAGCTGCGACGAGATCGGTCTGCCGGTCAGCAGCACCGGCGGTGTGGTGCCCTGCGGCGCAACTGCGATCTGGCAGGATTAAAGGGCCTTTTTGAAAGGAAGAAACGCATGAACGAGATGATCAGCGCACAAGGTGTGCGGTTCCGGTACAGCCCGGAAAGCCCCTGGGCTGTGGATGGGGTGAATACCTCGATCAAAAAGGGAGAATTTGTAGCGGTGCTGGGTGCCAATGGATGCGGCGAAAGCACGTTGGCCAAGCATTTCAATGCGATTCTGCTGCCCGAAGAGGGTACTGTTTTGGTGGAAGGCATGGACACCCGCGAAGACGAACATCTGTACGATGTGCGTCAGACGGTGGGTATGGTCTTTCAGAACCCGGACAACCAGATCGTTGCCACAGTGGTGGAAGAAGACGTGGCCTTTGCTTTGGAAAATCTGGGCGTTCCGCCGGCTGAAATTCGAGAGCGCATTGACGCCGCTATGGAAATGGCTGGTATTTATAAGCATCGCAAAAAGGCCCCGCATAAGCTGTCCGGCGGCCAAAAACAGCGGGTGGCTATTGCGGGTGTTATCGCAATGCGTCCCGACTGCCTGGTGCTGGATGAGGCAACCGCTATGCTGGACCCACGCGGCCGGGAAAAGGTGATGAAGACCATCCATTATCTCAACGAAAAGATGGGCATTACCGTGGCAGCCATTACCCATTACATGGAAGAAGCCGCACAGGCAGACCGGGTTCTGGTTATGAGCGGCGGCAAGATCGTCATGGAAGGCACTCCGAAAGAAATCTTTTCTCAGACGGACAAGGTCCGGGCACTGCGTCTGGATGTGCCGCAGGCAGCTGAACTGCGGGATGAGCTGGTCAAGGCCGGCGTACCCATGCCCGAAGGGATCATCAACGAAGAGGAATGCGCTCAGGCTCTGTACGAGCTGCTCAAATAAACATGGGTTTATTTGGGGAATGCACCCCGCAACAGGGAGGACTTGAAATCTATGGCAGCAATCATTGAGGCCAAAGGACTCACACATATTTACAATGAGGGAATGCCGGATGCCACCGTCGCACTGGACAATGTGGATTTTGCAGTGGAAGAGGGCGACTTTGTGGGCATTATCGGCTCGACCGGTTCCGGTAAATCTACCCTCATCACTCATTTCAATGGAATTTTAAAGCCGACCCGAGGCCAAATCTTGGTGGACGGCAAGGATATCTGGGCAAAATCTTCTGAGATTCGCAAACTCCGGTTTATGGTGGGCCTGGTATTCCAGTATCCGGAATATCAGTTGTTTGAAGAGACCATTTATCGGGATATTGCATTCGGTCCCCGAAATATGGGATTGTCAGAAGAAGAAATCGACCGGCGAGTGCGCCGTGCAGCGGAATTTGTGGGACTCGATCCCGATTTGCTGGAGCGCAGCCCCTTTGAGCTGTCCGGCGGTCAGAAGCGGCGGGTTGCCATTGCAGGCGTTATGGCAATGGAACCCAAGATCCTGGTGCTGGACGAGCCCGCAGCCGGTCTGGACCCAGAAGGCCGTGATATGATCCTTTCACAGGTCAAGCGTTATCATAAAGAAACCGGTACCACCGTTCTGCTGGTCAGTCATTCGATGGAGGACATTGCCAAGTATGCAAACCGGGTGCTGGTAATGGCAAATCACCAGGTTGCCATGTACGATACGGTGGAAAAGGTGTTTGCCCGTGCAGACGAACTGCTGTCGCTGGGTCTTTCGGTGCCGCAGGTGACCAAAGTGTTCCTCAAGCTCCGTGAAATGGGTCTCGACCTGCGTCAGGACGTGTACACCGTGCCCTATGCGGTCAAAACCATTTTGGCTGCACTGGAAGAGAAAAAAGCAAAGGAGGCAGGAAAATGCTGAGAGATATTACCATCGGTCAGCACTTTCCCGGAAATTCGGTGGTACATAACACCGATCCCCGGCTGAAAATCCTGCTGGTTATTGCATTTATTGTGCTGCTGTTTACCGTCAATAACTTTGTGGGCCTGGGCCTTTGCCTGGTTCTGCTGACGGCTTTGTATCTGGTGGCACAGATCCCGCTCAAGATGATCGTGAAGAGCTTGAAACCAATCATGCCCATCGTGATTTTTACCGCGGTGCTCAACCTGTTCTTCATGAGCGGAGAAGGAGAGCCGCTCTGGCACTTCTGGATCTTCAAAATTTATAAAGAAGGCATCTTTTATGCCATCTTTATGGCGGTGCGTATTGTGGCACTGATTGCAGGCACCAGCTTGCTGACCTATACCACTAGCCCCATTGTGCTGACCGACGCCATCGAGCGGCTGCTCAAACCCTTTGCAAAGCTGCACTTTCCGGTGCATGAGCTGGCCATGATGATGACCATTGCACTTCGTTTTATCCCCACCCTCATCGAGGAGACCGATAAAATCATGAATGCACAGAAAGCCCGTGGTGCTATGCTGGACAGCGGCAGTCTGATCGACCGGGTCAAGGCAATGGTGCCCATTTTGATCCCGCTGTTTATTTCCGCTTTCCGCCGTGCGGATGAGCTGGCCATTGCCATGGAGTGCCGGTGCTATCGGGGCGGTGAAGGCCGTACCCGTTTGAAGGTGCTGAAGTTCCGCGGTATGGATTATATCGCAATGGTGGTATGTGCAGCGGCATTCCTGCTGGTTTGGGCTACTCGTTTTGTGGTCCCCGGAGTACTGTGATATGAATATTTTACTGGATCTTTCCTTTGACGGAAGCCGTTACTGCGGCTTTCAGGTGCAGAAAAACGGACTTTCGGTCTGTGAAGCTCTGCAAAATGCGATGGAATCTGTTTTCAGACAGCGGCCGGATGTAAAAGGCTGTTCCCGCACCGACTCTGGTGTTCATGCAGAGCATTATGCACTGAATTTTTATTCGGACACCCGTATTCCGGCGGAAAAACTGCCGCTGGCACTCAACCATAGTCTCCCGCCGGATATTCGGGTCAATTCGGCCCGGCAAGTACCGGAAGAATTTCATGCACGGTATTCGGCACACGCAAAAACGTATCATTACCGAATCTGGAACAGTCCCATCGACAGCCCGTTCCAGCAGAATTATTATTACCGGGTTCCGACTCAGCTGGACGTGGAAGCCATGCGGAAAGCGGCTGCCTATTTTGTGGGCAGACAGGATTTTGCAAGCCTGTGTGCAGCAGACTGCGAGACGGCCATCCGCAGCGGAACGGTCCGCACCATTACCGATTGTCACATCGAAACCGAAGGCCCAGTTATTACCATCAGCGTTACAGCGGATGGATATCTTTACAATATGGTGCGTATTCTGGCCGGTACGATTTTACTGGCCGGACAGAAAAAACGCCGTCCGGAAGAGATGCGGGCTATCCTGGATGCAAAAGACCGCTCTCAGGCAGGTCCGACTCTGCCGGCAAAAGGGCTTTTTCTGCATCAGGTGGAATATGATATCTGAGATGGCGTTTCAGGAATTTTCAAAAAAATAAAAGGAGGGTCTGACCCTTGGAAAATCAAAAAGAACAAAAGGGAGCTGCCCTTACACGGATCAGCGAACTCCAGCGGCGGAGACGCTTGCGGAAGATCCGAAACATTTGCATTGCGGTACTGGTTGTATTGATTGCAGTGCTTTCTTTTACCGGTTCCTGGCAAAAAATCTATACAGCTGTCAGTGATGTGCTGGACCAGGCACGCATTGCCATGATGCCCGGTGAAGGCTGGCCGGCTAAGACCGGAATCCCGGAAATTTTGCAGATGGAACCGCTGGCAGATGGCTTTGCAGAACTGGGCAAACAGGATCTGGTAATGTATTCCGACAACGGAAACAAAATCCGCAGCATTCAGCATGGTTATGCCCGCCCGGCCATCAGTGTGGGAAAAGATCGGCTCTGCCTGTACAGCCGTTCAGGCAATGAGCTTCGGGTGGAAAGCCGGACGCGCACCTTGCAGGTCAAAGAGTTTGAAGAACCCATCCTGCTGGCTCAGATGAGCAGCAACGGCAATCTGGCTGTTGTGACCGGAGCCAAGCGGGGTCTTGCGGAACTGACCATTCTGGACCCGGCCATGAAAGAAATATACGGCTGGACGCTGGTGGAAGAAAACGGTCTGCCCAGTCAAATTGCATTTGCAAACGACAATCGACGGCTTGCGGTAGCCTGTCTGAAAGCGGAAAACGGAACTTTTGCCAGCAGCGTTTATCTGCTGGACACCCGAAAGGATAAAATTTCGGCAGAGATCAAAGCAGCCGGAAGTCCGATCCTGCAAATGCGCTGGCTGAATGACAAAAAACTGCTGGTGGTGTATAAGGACCGGGCTGTTGTGTACAATGCAAACGGAGAAGAGCTGGCCAAGTTCGAATATGGCGGAAAACCGCTGACCGACAGTGTTGGCTTTGGTTCAAATACGGTAATGCTGTTCAATCAGCCGCAGGTGGATGCACCTGCCCGTCTGGTGGTGCTGGATGCGGATCTGCAGTGCCTGACGGATATTCAGGTACCCAGCCCGGTGCAGGGGCTTGCCTGTTCCCGGACACACATTTATGTGCTCCGAAAAGACAGTGTGGTTGCTTACACTATGGCGGGAAAACTTCTGTGGGAAACCGAGCTGGAGGCACCGCCGCTGGCAGTGCTGGGCAGCAAACCGCCTTTGGTATTCAGCGGCGGCGAGGTTGATGTGCTGAAAAAACCGGAACAGAAGTAATTCGGGGAAAGTGAGAGGAGAACCGTTGTGAATATTGCAATGATTTTTGATCTGGTGATGCTGGTCATCCTGATTAGTGTTACCATCAGTTATGTGCGCCGGGGGTTTGCGGCCGGTCTGGTGCGGTTTGTTGGCAATCTGGTCAGTTTGCTGGGTGCAGTGTTCCTGAGCCGTGAAGCGGCACCGTTTGTATTCCAGCGCTTTTTTGAAAACAGCTTTGTAGAGCGGGTGGAAGCAACCCTTTCACTGCAAAGCAAGGTCAATGTAGGCGAGATTGTGGAAATGTATGCAGGTTTCCTGCCGGAAGGGCTGAAAAACAGCCTGACTGTTGGCGGTGAAGAACTGCTGGGCCATGTGGGCAGTGCTCCTGAACTGGCTGTGCGGTTGGTGCAGGAAGTAATTGCACCTCTGCTGACCCCGGTGATTGCCATTGTGGTATTTTTTGTCGCTTTTGCACTCTGCCGTATGCTGGTGAGCTTTGTGGTCACTGTGCTCACCAACCTGAACCGCATCCCGCTTTTGGGCGGTGTCAACAAACTGCTGGGCTTTGTAATGGGCCTGCTGGCCGGTTCGGTGGACCTGTATCTGGTTCTGAGCGGTGTTTGGGCATTGATCGCCATTACCGGCGGAGCGATTCCATTCTTAAATGATGCGGTGTTGGACAGCAGCATAGCTTATACGCTGTTTGAATCCATCAATCCGTTTTATTAAAAACCATCCACTGTGCTCCGATTTTAAATTGTCGGGCGCAGAAGAAAGGAAAATAACAAGATATGCTTTGTGTACGCTGTAAAAAACGCACGGCTGTCGTGTTCGTGCAAAAAATGGACGGCAACGAGTCCAAGCAGGAGGGTTACTGCCTGACCTGCGCCAAAGAATTGGGCATCAAGCCGGTGGACGACCTGATGAAACAGTTCGGTATTTCGGATCAGCAGCTGGAAACCATGGAAGAGCAGATGAACAGTTTCATGGAAGAGGCTGGCGAAAACGGTATGCCCCCGATGTTCCCCTTCGGCGGAATGGGTATGGGCATGAACGGCGAAGAAGGCGAGGACAATGAGGACGGAGAAGGTGAGAGCGAGGGCTTTATGCCCGGCGGTTCGGCAACCTTCCCCTTTGGCATCGGAGCCGATAAGGATAAAAAAGAAGAAAAGAAAAAAGGCCGCGGCGGCAAAAAGAACAAGTTCCTGGACAAGTATTGTGAATGCCTGACCCAGAAAGCCCGGGACGGCAAGCTGGATGACATTATCGGACGGGATCAGGAAATTTACCGGACCATCCAGATCCTGGCCCGCCGCCAGAAGAACAACCCCTGCCTGATTGGTGAAGCAGGCGTTGGCAAGACTGCCATTGCCGAGGGCATTGCGGAACGCATTGCTAAGGGCAATGTGCCTGCCTGCCTGAAGAACAAAGAGATTTACCTGCTGGACCTGACCGCGCTGGTAGCCGGAACCCAGTTTCGCGGCCAGTTTGAGCAGCGGGTCAAGGGCCTTATTGACGAAGTGAAACGCCTGGGCAATGTGATCCTGTTCATTGATGAGATTCACAACATCACCGGTGCAGGTGATTCCGAGGGCGCCATGAATGCGGGCAACATCCTGAAGCCTGCTCTCTCCCGCGGCGAAATTCAGGTGATCGGTGCGACCACCTTCAACGAGTACCGCAAGTTTATCGAAAAAGATCAGGCTCTGGAGCGCCGTTTCCAGCCGGTCAAGGTAGGCGAGCCCAGCATTGCAGATGCCATCGATGTTTTGAACGGTATCAAAAAGTATTACGAGGAACACCACGGTGTTCAGGTAAGCCCTGCCATTGTATCGGCAGCCGTCAACCTGTCCGAGCGTTATATTTCGGACCGTTTCCTGCCGGATAAGGCTATTGATCTGCTGGATGAGGCTTGTGCCTGCTGCAATCTGCGTCACCCCGAGATCAGCGAGCTGCTCAATACCACCCGCCATCTGAAAGAGTTGGAAGCAGAAGAACAGCTCCAGGAACAGCAGGACGATCAGGAAAAAGCTCCGGATTACGAGCGTCTGGCTCAGATCAAAACCGAACTGGCTCAGCTGCGGGCAAATCTGCCGGAGCTGGAAATCAAGGCCAGCAACATCCAGGTTGAAATGGAAGATGTAGCCAAGGTAATCGAGCTGTGGACCGGAATCCCTGCGGTGAAGGTCAAGGAAAGTGAATTTACCAAGCTGCTGGGCCTGGAAAGTGCACTGAAAAAGAAGATCATCGGTCAGGACCGGGCCGTTGAAGCCGTTTCCAAAGCGATGAAGCGTGCCCGTGCCGATCTCTCCGGCAAACGCCGTCCGGCAAGCTTTATCTTTGTCGGTCCCACCGGCGTGGGTAAAACCGAGCTGGTCAAGCAGCTGGCAGAACAGCTGTTTGATACTCCGGACCCGCTGATCCGAATCGACATGAGCGAATACATGGAGAAGCATGCGGTCAGCCGTCTGATCGGTGCCCCTCCGGGATATGTGGGCCACGATGAGGCCGGTCAGCTCACCGAGCAGGTGCGCCGCCGTCCCTACAGCGTCGTTCTATTTGACGAAATCGAAAAAGCACATCCCGATGTGATGAACATTCTGCTCCAGATCCTGGATGAAGGCCGCATCACCGACAGCCAGGGCCGCACGGTCAATTTTGAAAATACCGTTATCTGCATGACCAGCAACGCCGGCAGCACAGAACACGGCGGTGAGACTGGTTTTAACAAGACCCCTGAGCAGATGAGCGAGAACAAGGCAATGAAGGCTCTGTCGGAGTTCCTGCGTCCTGAATTCCTGGGCCGTGTGGATGAGATCGTGTCCTTTAAGCCGCTCAGCGAAGAAAGCCTGTGCAAGATTGCAGAGCTTACGCTGGAAGAATATCGCGAACCGATGAAGAATAAAGGCATCGAGCTGAGCTATACTCCCGAGGTATGCGCTCTGTTGGTTAAAGAGTGCGGCGGTGCCAAGTTTGGTGCCCGTGATCTCAAGCGTGTTGTTCGCCGCAAGGTGGAAGATCCGATGGCTGAGCGTCTGGTGGAAGGCACTCTGGGCGTTAAGGCAGAGCTGACCGTGGAAGACGGAAAACTGCTGCTCAACGGTCAGGAATAAGCCTGTAAAACCGATCTGCATATTGAAGCATGCAGATAAAACGGCAAAAATGAAATATTTTTAAGGAGTGCCTTCGTTTATTAAGCGAAGGCACTCCTTAAATAAAGTAAAGCGCATTTGTTCTGAGAGAGGAGTGACCGGTTTGGCTATGCTTTGCACTACCGCTGAAATGGAGCGAGTAGTCGAAACTTATGGCACAGCCATGCTGAGATTGAGCTGTATGTATCTGACCGATATGAGTTTGGCGGAGGATGCAGTTCAGGATGCATTTTTAAAAATTTATCAGGCCTGGAGGCGGTTTGACAGCCCGGAAGCCGAAAGAGCCTTTATTATGCGGGTCACCGTGAACGTGTGCAAAGATTATCTGCGCAGTGCATGGAAACGACGGGTCAATCTGGTGGAAAAATACCCGGAGCTTCCGGCTCCCGGTTCTCCCATTCAGGAACAGGGGCGGCTTTATCAGGAAATTCTGAAACTGAAACCGCGATACCGAGAGGTGATTCTGCTGCACTATTACCAACAGCTTCGGGTCAATGAGATCGCTGAGATCTTAAATGCACCGCAATCCACCGTGAGTATTCGGCTCCGGCGGGCAAAGGATGAACTGAAAAAACGACTGGAAGGAGGGCCTTATGAAGATCTGTGAAGAAACCGTACGCGAAGCAATCGACACGAATTTGGCAGATGTCCGCCTGAGCGAACAGGAAAAGCAGGAAATTCTGGCCCGATGCCGTCAGCAGGCGGCCGAAACACATCGCCCAATCAGAAAAATGCCCCGGCGGATGGTGGCAGTGGCAGCCGTATTTTTAATGGCTGTATGCCTGGGCGGCGGCGTACTGGCGGCTGCCCCCGAGCTGCGGCAGTCGCTGGTCGTATTGGGGAATGAAACGCTCCAGCAGTTGCAGCCGGTCAATCAGGTAAGCGAAGATCAGGGCATCCGGATGGAGGTCCTTGCCGGTATTGATGACGGAAACGCAGCCGCGGTGTTCATCAGTTTGCAGGACACTACAGGACAGGGCAGGATCGAGCCCAACAGTCAGCTGTATACGGCTGAAATCTCCGGTCGGGGATTTACCTCCGGCGAAGTGGTCCAGTACGACCCACAGACTCAGACAGTCATGCTTCGGCTGACAGCCGACGGTCAGCTGGAGCTGACCGATAAAAAGATCACGGTTACCACCTACTCGGTGCTCAGCGGTGAACAAAACCTGGAACCGGTCGACACCGGCTACAGCATCGGGCAGTTGCGAAACTTCTGTATGGGAACCCAGACCCGGGAGCCGGACGAAATCGGATGCTTTTCGGTCAGCGGCCCGGATCAGGAACAGGCCATACAGAGGGTCGACCACAACGAGATAAAAACGCTGGTCCCGTGGGAAGAACCGGTGAAGTTTGAACAGGCACCCTGGGGCCAGCTGATGGCGGCCGGTGTGGTGGACGGAGAAGTGCATCTGCTGGTTTATGCCGATCAAGATCTTGGGGCGGTAAATCAGCTGTCGTTTGATCTGCTGAATCAGCAGGGACAGCCGGTGGACTGTACGAAATTGAATCTGGAAGTTGGGGAACCATACCAGCAGGGCAGTTATGTGTCCGGCAATTCTTTGACGGAATACGTTCTCATCCCGCCCGAAGGAGTGGAACTGGATGCGCTGAACCTGGCAGTTGGCGGAGTCTTTTATGAAAATCTGATCCGGGGCAACTGGTCCACGACCTTCAAACTGGAGCCGGCCAGCGAACAGCTGGAATATTCGGTGCAAAAGAATATGGGTGGCTGGACTGCAAAGGAAATCTGTGTTTCGCCCATTGCGGTTACAGTGGAAGGTACCGGAGATATGGACAATGTCATTTACGGTACTTCTGTGGAAGTCTGGCTGAAGGACGGTGCAAAACTGGAGTCCAATGGCAGCAGTGTTGAGGTGAACAAAAACGGAACAGTCCGGTTCCAGCAGATTTTCAATCAGATCATTGACCCCAGGCAGGTCGGTCATGTGCTGTTGGATGGCGAACAGGTTTTCTGAAAAAAGTTGAAACATAAAATCCCGATGTGGTGCAAAACCGCATCGGGATTTTTGTATTTTGACGGAAACAGAAACAGCCAAAGCGCAAAAAAGAGTTGACAAAAAGTGGATTTGCATTTTATGCACAAATATGATACAATAAATTTGTAAAACTTTTATTTTTTCGTACAATTGCTTCGGTACTGCCGTGGCTGAAAAGTACGAACTGTTAGTGTAAGATGAAGAGATCGAGCGGCAAGATGGAAGGAGAGCGTAAGATGTTTGCAAAAGATGATTTGATTGTTTACGGAAGCACCGGAGTCTGTCGAGTAGAAGGTGTAGGCCTTCCGGAATATCGTCCTACGCCGGACGATGAAACACTGTATTACAAACTGGCCCCGATTTACAGTGTGGGCTATATTTATATTCCTGTGGATGCACCGGTGTATATGCGCCCGGTTATGACTCATGAACAGGCTGAACGGCTGGTAGCAGCAATCACACAGGTGGAACCCCGTGATTTGACCGGTCTGGATACCCGGACCCTGACGGATAAATACAAGACCATTCTTTCCCATGAGGACCCCCGTGCATTGATCTGTCTGATTAAGTCGGTGAAGAGCAAGACCCAAAAGGCGATCAATAGCGGTCGTCGTCCGGGAAAAATCGATAAGGACTATATGAAGCGGGCCAGAGAGCTGCTGTACGGTGAGCTGGCTATAAGCTTGGAAATCCCGTTGGATGATGTGGATGGATACATCCACGAGCGTATGGGTGAAGTGCTGGCCGAAGAGGATGAAGAAGCCATCGCCCAATAAAATGAAATCAGGAAAGCCCTCTGCAAGACATCTGGTTTTGCAGAGGGCTTTTTGCATCAAAAATCAAGTTATGGCGGCACCGTCCACACTGAGAATGGTACCGGTTATATAACTGGCCAGGTCACTGGCCAAAAATAAAAATGCATTGGCAACTTCTTCCGGTTCACCGATACGGCCCAAAGGAATGGGGGCAGAAATGCGCTCCAAAACCTCTTTGGGCAGAGCAGCGGCCATATCGGTGCGGGTCACTCCGGGAGCAACAGCATTTACACGGATATGGTCACGACCCAGTTCCCGGGCGAGCGAACGGGTCAGGCCATTGACAGCAAACTTGGTTGCGGGATAGCCACAACCGGAAGGCTGACCGTAGATGGAAACCATCGAACTGGTATTAATAATGGTTCCGCCGCCCTGCTTTTTCATTTCGCAGGCAGCTGCCTGGCATCCGATAAACACAGATTTCAGGTTGACGTCCAGAATGCGGTCAAAATCAGCAGGGTCATAGTCATACAGACGGTCTCGGGCTGAGATACCGGCATTGTTGACCCAAATGTCCAGCCGACCATATGTTTCAACGGTTTTGCGTACCAGTTCAGCCATCTGGTCGGCATCGCAAAGATTTGGATGCAGTCCTATGACCTTGTTGCCGTACGCAGAAAGTTCAAAAAGCGCTTTGTCCACTGTTTCCGGTCGGCTGCCGGTAAGAACTACGTTGGCCCCGTTGTTCAGAAATTTTTTGACGATTGCAAAACCGATCCCGCGAGTACCACCTGTAACAACGGCAGTCTTTCCATTCAAAAGCATTTTGTGTTCCTCCTAAATCCGATTGTTGAGCATTCCAAAAGAGTATCGGCAGAAATCAGAGGAAAAAACAAAAAGCCGACAGACCAAACGGCCTGTCGGTATGGATTCAAAGCAAAAAATTATTCCAGAATGTACAGATAACCACAGAGCGGAGCCAGATCCAGATGCAGGGTGTGGCTCTTTCCCCATACGCCGCCTTCCTGTGCATCGACCGGATAGGGAGCAGGAGCGTTTCCGCCAAATTCCGGGCTTCCGGTGCAGAGCAGCGGAACTGCACGGCACCAGCCATCGGTGCAAATCGGGAAACCGGTGTGCTGTACCGGCTGCGTGTTGAGAACAGCCAGCAAACGACGACCGTCCGGGCCTTTGCGAAGCCAGGCAAATACGCCTTCTTCACGGGCCTGACTGACCAGCCATTCAAAACGGCCGGGATGATATTCGCCGCAGTACAATTCTGCATGGTTCGAGTACAGTTCGCCCAAACGTGCACACAGCCGTTCCAGACCCTTGTGGGGGGCGAAGTTCAGCAGATTCCAGTCCATTTCCCGATCTTCGTCCCATTCCCGGAACATACCGATTTCGCCGCCCATGAAGTTGAGCTTTTTGCCAGGATGAGCCATCATATAGAGGTAGAGCAGGCGGGCCTGTGCAAATTTTTCATCATAAGTACCCCACATTTTGTCCAGAATGGTGCGTTTGCCATGCACGACTTCGTCGTGGCTGAAAGGAAGCAGGTAAAGCTCGTTGTAAAAGTAACTCATCGAGAAGGTCACATTGTGGTAAAGACCCGGCCGCTGAGAGAACGGAGCGGAGAAATAGTCCAGAGTATCGTGCATCCAGCCCATATCCCACTTGTAGTCAAAGCCCAGACCCT
>SAMEA104404097__coassemble_1927_pt1 | contig 15561 bp, 12 predicted proteins | sample SAMEA104404097__metabat2_low_PE_069 | metagenome-assembled genome bin SAMEA104404097 (sample SAMEA104404097) | Balaenoptera acutorostrata
ACCGTACACTGACTTACACCGTCAACCCGGAAACTGCACAGCAGATCCTGACCGGTCTGGGCGAGCAGCATCTGGACGTTGTGGTTGCAAAGCTGAAAGCAAAGTTTGGTGTTGAAGTTCTGCTGGAGACTCCGAGAATTGCTTATCGCGAGTCCATCCGCAAAAAGTGCAAGGCTCAGGGCCGTCACAAGAAACAGACCGGCGGTCATGGCCAGTTTGGTGATGTTTGGATCGAGTTCGAGCCCTGCGACAGCGAAGAGCTGGTCTTTGAAGAAAAGGTCTTCGGCGGCAGTGTTCCCAAGAATTACTTCCCGGCTGTTGAAAAAGGTCTGCGTCAGGCAAGTGCTCACGGCGTACTGGCCGGTTATCCGGTGGTTGGCCTGAAAGCTACTCTGCTGGATGGCAGCTATCACCCGGTTGACTCCAGCGAGATGGCATTTATCATGGCTGCAAAGCTGGCTTACAAGACTGCTTTGCCTGAGGCCGGCCCGGTCATCCTGGAGCCTGTCGGAACCCTGATGGCTCATGTTCCCGGCGACAACACCGGCGATGTAATGGGCGACGTGACCAAACGGCGTGGTCGTGTGCTGGGTATGACTCCCGACGAAGACGGCCTGCAGGTCGTTGAAGCCGAAGTTCCCATGGCAGAAATGCAGGACTTCACCACCTTTATGCGTCAGCTGACTCAGGGCCGCGGCCACTTCAGCTTTGAGTTTGTCCGCTATGAGCCTCTGCCCGCAAACCTGGAGGGCAAGGTCATTGAGGAAGCCAAGAAGCTGGGCAACGGCGCAGAAGAAGAGGAATAATCCGCAGATTCGGATTCTATAATAGTATCAATGTAGCAGCCCGTTGGCGAGCGTTTGCTTTCCGGCGGGCTGCTTTGTGAAGTGAAACGTACAAAGATTTGGTCGAAACTTGGCAGATTGACTGAAAAATTCGCCTTGATATTGACTTTGGACGTGAGAACTGCTATTATGTATGGACTGGTGGATTGCGACCCTCTGGTGCTATACGTACAAAGTACGTATTATTTTTTGTATTTTTTGTATGGAGAGTTATTTGCAATGGCTAAAGAAGTTATGATGACCCCGGCTGGCCTGCGTGCTGTAGAGGCTGAGCTGGAAGAACTGAAAACTGTACGCCGCACTGACGTAGCAGAAAAAATTAAGGTCGCTCGTGGTTTCGGTGACCTGTCTGAGAACAGCGAATATGATGAGGCCAAGAACGAGCAGGGCCAGATCGAAAGCCGGATCGCCGAGCTGGAAGCCATGCTGAAGCATGTTAAGGTGATCGACAACGAGTTCCTGGACCTGGGTACTGTATCGGTTGGTACTCACGTTAAGGTCGTGGATGAGGACGGCGAGGAAGAAGAGTACGATATCACCGGCTCTGCTGAAGCTGATCCCATGAAGGGCCGTATCAGCGACGAGAGCCCTGTAGGTGCTGGCCTGGTTGGCAAGCACGCAGGTGAAACCGCTGACATCACTCTGCCCAACGGCGCAGTGATCCAGTACAAGGTAATCGAAATTACTCGTGCTGAGCTGTAAAAAGCAAAAAAGAAAACAAAAATCAGTTTTTTCCGCAAAAACAGGTGTTCCGACACCTGTTTTTGTGCTATAATGGCACAGTATGCGTTCAAGGCATTGAATTGCAGAAATACCGACGCCCCAAGGGCACGTGAAAAGGAGCATGAGAAATGGAACTGAACGAAGTGAAGAACCCGGCCGCGCAGGCAGCCGAGGAACTCAGCGAAAAGGCCTATAACGAGCTGGTAGCTGTGCGCCGGGAAAAATTGAAAACCATGCAGGAGAACGGCAAAGACCCGTTCCAGCTGACTAAATATCCGCAGGACGCTTATGCGGCTAACATCAAAAACGAGTACAGCTATCTGGAAGCAGAGCAGGAGACCGGTAAGATCGTCTGCCTGGCTGGTCGTATGATGAGCAAGCGCGTAATGGGCAAGGCAAGCTTTGCTGACCTGCGTGACAACACCGGCGATATCCAGATGTATGTCCGTCGTGATGCTGTAGGCGAAGAAGAATACAAAGATTTCAAAAAGTTTGATATCGGCGATGTGATCGGTATTAAGGGTGAAATCTTCCGTACCAAGATGGGCGAGATCAGCATCCGCTGCAGCGAGGTAGTGCTGCTCTCCAAGAGCCTGCTGCCCCTGCCTGAGAAGTTCCACGGCCTGAAGGATCAGGAAATGCGTTATCGTCAGCGCTACGTGGATTTGATCGTTAATCCCGAAGTAAAGAATACCTTTGTAAAGCGCAGCCAGATCCTGCGGGAACTGCGCAGCTATCTGGACGGTAAGGGCTTCCTGGAGGTTGATACCCCCATCCTGACTCCCTTCGAGATCGGCGCTTCTGCCCGTCCGTTCATTACCCACCACAATACCCTGGACATGGATATGGTCCTGCGTATCGAGACCGAGCTGTATCTGAAGCGTCTGGTTGTCGGTGGCATGGATCGTGTGTATGAGGTTGGCCGCATCTTCCGCAACGAAGGTATGGACACCAAGCACAACCCTGAGTTTACCAGCATTGAGCTGTACCAGGCATTCACCGACTACAAGGGCATGATGGACCTGGTTGAGGACATGATGAAGACCGTTGCCGAGAAGGTTTGCGGCACTCTGCAGGTACCGTATCAGGGCAAGGTTATCGACCTCTCTCACTGGGAGCGTCTGACCATGAAGGAAGCTGTTAAGAAGTATTCCGGTGTGGATTTTGACGAAATCAACAGCGATTCCGATGCAATCGTAGCAGCAAAGCAGCACAACGTTGCTCTGCCTGACATGCCCACCAAGGGTGCTATCCTGGCTGAGTTCTTTGATGCTTTCGTTGAGGAAAATCTGATCCAGCCCACCTTTATTTACGATTACCCGGTTGAAATCAGCCCCCTGGCAAAGCGTAAGCCTGAGGACCCCGCTTTCACCGAGCGTTTTGAGTACTTCATCAATGCTACTGAGTTTGGCAACGCATTCAGCGAGCTGAACGACCCCATCGATCAGAAGGGCCGCTTTGAGCGTCAGGTAAACGAGCGCAAGAAGCTGGAGCCGGAGAGCAAGGCTCAGGTCGATTACGATTACGTTACCGCGCTGGAGTATGGTCTGCCCCCGACGGGCGGTCTGGGCTTCGGTGTTGACCGTCTGGTTATGCTGCTGACCGATTCTGCAAGCATCCGCGACGTTCTGCTGTTCCCCACCATGCGTCCTACCGCTGAGGAACTGAACCGCACCGCTGCTGTCAATGCTGCCGCTGCCGCTGCTGCTGGCAAGACCGCACCCGCAGCACCCGCTGTTTGCGAAGAAGCTGCACCTGCTGCTGTGGCACAGCCGGTGGAAGAGATCGACTTCTCCAAGGTTGAGATCGAGCCTCTGTTCCAGGATTTCGTAGACTTTGAGACTTTTGCGAAGTCCGATTTCCGTGCTGTTAAGGTCAAGGAGTGCGAAGCTGTTAAGAAGTCCAAGAAGCTGCTGAAGTTTGTTCTGGACGACGGTACTGGTGAGGATCGTGTGATTCTGTCTGGCATCCATGACACCTACGAGCCAGAAGAGCTGGTCGGTAAGACTCTGATTGCCATCACCAATCTGCCTCCCCGTAAGATGATGGGCATTGATTCCTGCGGTATGATTATTTCTGCAGTTCACCATGAAGACGGTGTGGAAAAGCTGCACTGCCTGATGGTCGATCCGCACATCCCCGCAGGCGCAAAGCTGTACTAAGCTTGCACATAACAATCGGATAAAATGCAAAGTTGAATGCGGTGGTTAATACCTATTTGGCACCAACTGGCAAAAACGATTTATACAGAAGAGGGTCTCTGAAAGGGGACTCTCTTTTTTGTGCAAAATCAAACAAGAGAGATAAAAAAACAGGATACAGGGTTTAGCAAGCTTTTTTGATTGAATTGCAGATTTGAAAGCGGTACACTATTATACATAGGATAAATACAAATTACAGCTGCCGAAAGAGAGGAAGCAATACAAGTGAAGGAAAAACATACGAGCAAAAAGCAATCGTCCGGTATAGCCGGTCGGGTATTGACTGCGGCGGTGTTTTCGCTGCTGTTGTTTTTGAGTCTGGCCCTCATATGGGCTGGACAGAATTTTGGTTCCGTGGGAATGGACGAGATCCTGTTTACCTTAAATATGCCGCTGGATGGTTCCGGTTCCGGTTTGATTCAGGATTTCATCTGCTGGGCGGTTATCCCATCGCTGCTGGTTTTAATTCTGTCTCTTGTGTGGGCAGTGTGGAGCGGCAAACGAAAAAAACATTCGGAAGAATCACAAAAGCGTTATAAAAAATCGGTATGGTTGGTCGGAGGAGCCTGGGCGCTGGTGTTGCTTTTGATAACCAACTGGAATTTCGGAGTTATGGGCTTTCTGTACAACCAGTTCAATCAATCCGAACTGATCGAGCAGGAATATGTGGACCCCAACACGGTGCAGCTCAAGTTTCCTGAAAAAAAGCGAAATCTTATTTATTTGTTTCTGGAATCCGGCGAATCTTCGACACAGGATAAGGCAAACGGCGGCCTGTTTGATGTGAACTACACCCCGGAAATGACCGAGATCGCAAAAGAAAATGTAAGTTTTTCGCATTCCGATTTGATCGAGGGTGCAGCGGTGGCTCCGGCCTGCGGCTGGACAATGGCCGGCATGGTTGCTCAGTTTGCGGGACTTCCGCTGAAACTGTACAAGTATGATGACCGCAATGTGGACAACAGTATGTCGCAGTATTCCCAGTTCCTGCCGGGTGTTACCAATCTGGGCGATATTCTGGAGCAGGAAGGCTACAACAATTATTTTATGCTGGGTTCGGATGTGACTTTTGCAGGTCAGGACCATTATATGAAGCAGCACGGAAATTACGAAATTTTTGATTATTGTTCGGCCATCCGGGAGAAAAAGATTCCCAAAGATTATTTTGTCTGGTGGGGTTTTGAGGATGTAAAGCTGTTTGAATATGCAAAAGAAAAAATTACAGAGCTTTCCAAACAGGAGGAACCGTTTAATTTCTGCTTTATTACCATTGATACACATGGACCGGATGGCTATCGGTGCAATAAATGCAAAAACGAACATCCGGAACAATACGGAAATGTCTGGTCTTGCTCGTCACGACAGATTGGGGAGTTTATCGACTGGGTCAAGCAGCAGCCGTTTTATGAGGATACAACCATTGTGATCTGCGGTGACCATTGCAGCATGGACCCGAATTTTTATAAGGATTATCCCTATGATAAGCACCGGGGTGAGACGGTGCGTAAGGTATACAATGCGATTTTGAACCCGGCGGGGGAGCCAAAACAGGAGCACAATCGGAAATTTACCACGCTGGATATGTTCCCGACCACTTTGGCGGCCATGGGTGTGGAGATTGAAGGGGAACGGCTGGGCATCGGCACCAATCTGTTCTCGGATACGCCCACGCTGGCAGAAGAATACGGCTATGAGTCGCTTTTCAAAGAACTGAATCGGAAATCCAGTTTTTACAATGAAAAATTTTTGTATGCACAATAAGAAAAGGCCCTGCCGGATGGCAGGGCCTTTTTGATGTGAAATTTACCAGTCGGTTCGGGCACAAAGTGCCTGTACCTGTTCCAAAGAGGGAATCGAAGAGATACCGCCGGGCTGTTGGGTGGAAAGGCTGGCGGCCGCAGAAGCGAATCGGGCGATTTCTGACAGCTGCTGTTTATTCAAAGAATCGGGCGATTGGCCCAGAGCCAGAATGCAGCTTACGGCGCTGCCTCCAAAGATATCACCGGCGCCGGTGGTGTCTACAGGATTAACCGAGGGTGTACGCATTTGGCAAGAGGCGATGCGGTTTTTCAGCAGGCATCCGTTTGGGCCGCAAGTTACCATGGCCAATTGGACACCGTAATCCCGGAGCAGATGGTCGGCGCCTTCTTCCGGGCTGCATCCCCACAAGAAGTCTGCTTCCTCATCACTGATTTTAACAACATCGGCCTGTGCAAGACCCCAGAGCATCCAGTGACGGGCGTCTTCTTCCGAGTTCCAGAGCGGTTTGCGCAGATTGGGATCGAATGTGATGAGCAGGCCGTGTTCTCGGGCATAAGCTGCAGCTTTTTGGGTAGCAGTGCGTACTGGTTCATCGGTCAGGCTGAGGGTACCGAAATGAAAGGCACGGCTTTCATCCAGAATCGAGAGGTCCAGTTCTTCAAATTTCAGTCGGGTATCCGCACCCGGCTTTCGGGCAAAGCTGAAAGACCGATCACCGCTTTTATCCAGCGTGACAAAAGCGAGGGTAGTAAAGACCGAAGGGTCTCGGATCAGGCCGCGGGTATCAATTCCGGCCTGATTCAGTGTTTCGGTAAGAAGACGGCCGAAAGCATCTTCGCCGACTTTGCCCAGAAAAGCGGTTTTGCATCTGTATTGGCTTAACGCAGCCAGAAAATTGGCGGGGGCACCGCCGGGATGTGCTTCCATGGTAGGGTAGCCTGCCGGATCGGTTTGTTTTTCGGAAAAATCAATGAGCAATTCGCCCAATGCCGCAATGTCGTACATCATAAAAGCCTCCCGAATTCGCAAAGTAAATCGTTTGGGTAAAGCAAAAGAGCAGCCTTCGTAAGAAAGCTGCTCTTTTGTTGGTGCGGATGAAGGGATTTGAACCCACACAGTATTGCTACCACTAGAACCTGAATCTAGCGCGTCTGCCAGTTCCGCCACATCCGCGTATTTGTTGTGCACTTCCGTGCGACGGTTATTATAATACCACGACTTTCGACCTCTGTCAACACTTTTTTGAAAGTTTTTTGAAATTTCAAAGAAAAGTGTTTTCAACAGCTGAAAATCCGGGAAGTGGAAAACAAAAAAGAAAAGCAGCTTTCGTAAGAAAGCTGCTTTTTGTTGGTGCCGATGGTGGGACTTGAACCCACACGGTGTTGCCACCAACGGATTTTGAGTCCGCATCGTCTGCCATTCCGACACATCGGCAAGTGCAACACTGTTATTATAATATGGTTTAAGAGGAAAATCAAGAGGAAATTTGCGTCGAAATTTAGAAATTGTTTGTTTAACTGGATTTCCGATGGAATTATTGGGCATAATTTTATTGACAAACGGTTGTGAAAAGGTTAAACTGGTAAGGTATATTGAAGCTATGCGCAGCCGCACGGCGGCGGCCTTTATTGGAGATGCAGTATGTCACATCTAACGCCCCAGCTGGTTCAGCAGGCAAAAAACGGAAGTGAAACTGCGGTCGCTGCTGTTTTAGCCGCGATGATGCCGTATCTGCGTATGACGGCGGTCCGCAGCGTTTGCCCGGGCCTGGAACAGGAAGATGCACTTCAGGAAGGGATCATCGGCCTGTTTGCCGCAGTGAAAACATACGACCCAAATCGCGGGGTAAAGTTTGAAACCTATGCAGCGTCCTGTATTCAAAATGCAGTTACTGCCGCTCAGCGAGCGGCCGGACGTAAAAAAAACGGTCCCCTCAATAACAGTCTCCCGCTGGATGAAGAACATTCTTCGCCCGGTCCGGAAGAAATAACCATCCGCAAAGAACAGATGGAAGCCACTTTGGAAGCCATCAGTACCCGGCTTTCTCCCTTTGAACGGGAGGTGCTGGATTGTTTCTTGGACGGCAGCAGCTATCAGCAGATTGCAGAGCAGCTGGGCCGGACTCCCAAAGCGGTGGAAAATGCCCTGTTTCGTCTGCGGCGCAAGCTGCGTAACGAACAGGACCACAGTTCGGTATAAGTCCAAACGGGCTTATCAATAAATAATGTGCCCCTGTAGCTTAACATTTAGAGCATTGGTCCAGACCAAAGGTGATGGTTGAAATCCTTCCGCGGGCAAAATAACAAATGCAGAGGAGATATCTAGCATGTTTGAAGACAAGACCTTAGTATGCAAAGAGTGCGGTAAGGAGTTCGTATTCTCCGCAGGTGAGCAGGAGTTCTATGCAAGCCGTGGTTTCGAGAATGAGCCCCAGCGCTGCAAGTCCTGCCGTGACGCCCGCAAGAACGCCACCCGCGGTAACCGTGAGATGTACGAAGCTACCTGTGCTGCTTGCGGCAAGGTTGCTCGCGTTCCCTTCCAGCCCCGCGAGGATCGTCCTGTTTACTGCAGCGAGTGCTTCGCTAAGATGAAGGAAGAGCAGTAATTTTTAATTTACTGTTTACCGAAAGAGCGTTCTGCAAAGAACGCTCTTTTCTTGTGTTCCGGCATTGTTTGCAGTACAATAAATATAACTTGATCCATAAGAAAGGGGAGGACTCCATGTTTGGCAAGCGTTCAGCGGGTCAGATGAAAAAGCAAAGGCTGGCCCTGGGCGGCCTGGCATTGGCGCTGATCCTTCTGCTGGTTTTTGGATGGACCGGCTACAAACTGTACAGCAATATGGAAAACGTGAATGAGTATCAGATCATTCACGATGGCTATACCGAAAAACAGGCCCTGTATCCGACCGATCCGGCGGCGGGTCTTGTTCAGCAGCTCCCGGACGGAACAGGAGAGACTCTGTACGGACTTCGGCTGATGTTTGCAACCAATGAGCGGGTTGCACATGGCGGATTTTTGGTGGAGCTTCTGGAAGGTGAGGCACAAACCGTGGTTGCGTCCTGTACCCGGGATATGACCCTTTTGCTGGACGGCGCATTTATAGATGTATTGTTTGATGCTCCGGTAACATTGAAACCGGAGGAACATTACCAGATGCATGTGAGCCTTGTGCCCCATACGCCTGATGACGTAGCGGGCCTGGTATATGGTGAGGGAGAGCTGGCACAGCCGGGGCTTGCCCTGTATGAAGCCGGAGAGGAACCGGAACAGGCACGCACGGCAGCCATGCAGTATATCACAAATCATGCAGATTCCCGGTTTGCAATCAAACTGTTTGCGCCAATTGCACTGATTTTGTTTGTAACTCTGATGCTGGGCTGGTGGCTGATCTTTGTGAAACGGGCTCGGTTTGATGTCCTGTTTGTGGTGTTCGCAATGGGTCTGGGCCTGGTTTGGGCGCTGGTGACCCCGCCGCTGGCTGCTCCGGATGAGTATGTACACGCAGCGGGGGCTTATGATTGGGCCAGCCGACTGACCGGCGGTGCAGGCGTTCAGGAAGGTCTGCTGACTATGCGGGCAGGGGATGCGGCCCATATGCTGGACCATTCCGGACCGATTGGTCCCATTGCTTATAAGGAAGAGTGGGACGGCCTGACCAATTGGGGCGTTTCCGGTGCGCTGACGGAGTCGGCAAAGGTTCGGGTGCCTGTTTCGGTGCAGCCGGTGCAGTATCTGGGACAGACGCTGGGTATTTTACTGGCTCGTCTGTTTGGCCTTGGTTATTATCCCATGCTGCTCATGGGCCGAATTTTCAACCTGCTGCTGTTTATTCTGCTGACAGCACTGGCGATTCGCTTCACACCGGTGGGCAAACAGGTGTTCTTTACGGTTGGACTGCTTCCGGCCTGTCTGTCTCTGGCAGGAAGTCTTTCGGCTGATCCGGTTGTAATTGGTCTGGCGTTCCTGTTTGCGGCTCTCTGCTTAAAGGGCCGGTATGGAAAAGGAACCTTCGGAACCGGTTTGCAGGTAACGCTGATGGTGCTGGCTGCTTTGCTGGCACCGGCAAAAGCCATCTATGTGGTGGTGATTCTGCTTTGTCTGATGATTCCGGACGAGCGTATGGGCGGACCCAAGCGCAGCTGGCTGATTAAGGCAGGCGTTATGATTGCTGCACTGGTTGGCTGGATTGCAGTAAATGGTTCGGTGCTCAAGTTTATCTTCCGCAGTATGGATCTGGGCCGGATGGGTCTGGCCATTGGTGCGCTGGTTGTGTTGGCGGCAGTTCTGCTGGTTTGCTGGCATCGCTGGGGCAATCGGCCGGTATTCCGGCGTTCGGCAGCAGCTGCTCTTGTGCTTCTGGTTCTGTTGGCTGTGTTTGCCGGCATCTGGGTCATGCAGAGCAGTGGAATTGAACTGACCCCGGAAGAATATGCAGAAGGCATCCGGCCGAACGGTGATTCGATTTATACCTTCTCGGTGGGTTATGTGCTTTCGCATCTGCCGCAGACCCTGAAACTGATAGTAAACACGCTCATCGAACAGCTGCCCGTTTATCTTCAGGGCTTGGTGGGTACACTTCCGGGTGAACCCATCGTATACGGTTTGCAGCTCAGCTGGACTATGACCATTGCATTGTTCCTGCTTTTGCTGGCAGTTTCAATGCGGCAGGTTGGACAGCCCCATCGTTTGACCTGCAAGGTCCGTATGGGAATGGGAGCGGTTACCGTACTGGTGGCGATGCTGGTCATTGCGGCCTGCATTACCTGGACCCCCATCAATTGGACGGTGATTTTCGGCATTCAGGGCCGGTATCTGCTGCCGGTTCTTCCGCTGGCACTTCTGTGGCTGGGTGATTGCGATTCTCTGGCCTTCCAGAAAAATCGAAAATCCGGACTTTGCATGACCAGCGGTCTGCTGACCGGAGCGGCGGCTTTGGAAGCACTGCTTTTGTTTGCAGCTGGTTAAAAGGTTGAAAACTGCACTGTTTTGGTATATGATTAGTTCACAAATGGGCAGAGCCCTCAAATAAAAGAAAGTGAGAACACTATTATGACGATTACAAAGAATACCATCATTGGCGATATCCTGGACACCGACGGTTCGGTTGCTCCTATCTTCCTGTCCATTGGCATGCACTGCCTGGGCTGCCCTGCAAGCCGCGGTGAGACCATTGAGGAAGCCTGCATGGTTCACGGTGCAGATGCAGACGCTCTGGTTGCAGAGCTGAACCGTCACTTCGGCAATGCCTGAGGCGCCGCATCTGGACGAACGGCTGCTGACGGCGGCCCATCTTGTAAAAGAGGGCTGTCCGGCAGCTGATATTGGATGTGACCATGCAAAGCTTTCGGCCTGGCTGGTCTGTACCGGTCGTTGTCCTCGAGTGATTGCCTGCGATTTGCGGGAAGGTCCGCTTGGAAAAGCGGCCGATACCCTGCGTGAGTATGGCTGTGAGGACCGGGTGGAACTTCGGCTCGGCAGCGGTCTGGAACCGCTGAAGCCGGGTGAGGCGGAAAGCTTTGTGATGGCTGGCATCAGTGCACAGACAACAATTGAGATTCTGGAAGCTGCACCCTGGATCAAGACCCCCGGACTTCGGCTGGTCTGCGTACCGGCTACCAAGGTTTGGGTGCTGCGCCGGTGGATGTGGGAACAGGGCTTTTCCATTGTGTCGGATCAGCCGGTTCAGGCTGCCGGACGCTGGTACACTGCACTTGCAGCGGAATACACCGGCGAAAAGCGGGAACCGACTGACCGGGAATGTGCTTTTGGATTTGCAGGCCCGGAAGGCTTCTGTTCGGATTATCGGGCACATCTGATTGAAAAAATTCAAAAACTGCGTCTGGGTGCAGCCGAAAATCCGGAACGGCAGATGCGACTGGATGCTCTTTTGAGCGAACTCGAGTCCTGAAAAAGAACGGAGGGAACGATTATGGCAAAAATGGCAGAGATCCAACAGTTCATGCAGCAGATGGCTCCGACTGAGCTGGCTGCGGACTGGGACAATGTGGGCGTACTGGTGGATTGTTCCAAAGACATCACCGGCATTCTGGTTTCGCTGGACATTACCGAAGAGGTGGTTTCTGAGGCAGAAGAGCAGGGGTGTCAGCTGATCGTTTCCCACCACCCGGTTATTTTTAAGCCTTTGTCCCGGCTGAACCGGAAAAACATTGCGTTTCAAATGATCGAAAAAGGAATTTCGGCCCTGTGTGCTCACACCAATTTGGATGCAGCGGATGGCGGCGTCAATGATGTTCTGGCACAGCTGATGGGCCTTCAGAATGCAAAACCGTTTGGTGAAGGCAGTATGGGCCGAATTGGTACAGTGGAAACAACCACGGTCCACCAACTGGCAGAACGCTGCCGGGATGCGTTGAAAGCGGGCGGTGTCAAAATGAGTGACACCGGCTGTCCGATTCACAAGCTGGCAATTGTAACGGGAAGCGGCGGCAGTATGTTCCGTGAGGCCATTGCCGAGGGAGCGGATGCACTGCTCACCGGTGAGGCCAGTCATCACGATGCACTGGATGCGAAACAGTTGGGCCTGAGTATGGTTGCAGCCGGACATTATTCCACAGAGGTTCCGGTTGTCCCGGTACTGGCAGATCGGCTGTCCCGACAGTTCCCGGATGTTCGGGTGCTGTGCAGCAGCTGCGGCCATGACCCGTTTACTTATTTATAAAGTATACCTATTATATATAAGGAGGGACCGAGATGTTTGAAAATCGAAAACAGCCGGGTCTTGATCCGGATATGTATGATGAGGAAGATTTAAAGCAGGTACAGCAGACTTCACAGCTTAAAACACAGGACGAACCCATTGCACCGGTCCAGACGGATTCGGTGAGCAACATTCTGAACCGTCAGCTGATTCCGGGAGAGCGGGTGCTGTGGCAGGGAAGACCCCAGACCATGCACCGTCAAACGGCTGGATCTTTTGGAATGCTGATTGGTGTATTCTTTCTGGCATTTTCAATCTTTTGGATGATGGGAGCTTTAAATGCAATCCGAAGCGGTCTGCTTGGATTGATTTTCCCGCTGTTTGGCATTCCGTTTGTTCTGGTCGGTCTGAATATGGTTTTTCCGAATCTTTTGAGCGGACGCCGCCGCAAGATGACCCAATATGCCATTACCAATAAAAGAGTGCTGGAGATTGCCGGACAAAAGGTGACTGCCTGGCCAATCAACACCATTGTCAGTGCAGAAAAGCACTATTGGAAAGATGGCACCGGAGATTTGATCCTGTCCAACGGGCAGGTCCGGTACAGCACCAACAGCAACGGCCATCGGACCAGCCACGCTGTTACCCTTTGTCTGATGGGCCTGCCGGATGTGGATGCAGCAGAAGCTACATTGTACACGGCGAAACAATGAAAACACAAAGCGGCTGTGCCGGGCTTTGGCACAGCTGCTTTTTTAACGGAAACCTTTATAAAGCAAGGAGGTTGACTTTATGGCATTGGATGCCGCTCTGCTGGCCTTGATGGCCGATGAACTGGCAGAGAAACTTTTGGATGCGCGAATCGACAAGATTTTTGAACCGACCCGGGATGAGGTCGTGCTGACCCTGCGCACCCGCACCGATACCTTTAAGCTGCTTCTGTCTGCCCGCAGCGGTTCTGCCCGCGCCTGTCTGACACAGGAGAGCTTTGAAAATCCCAAGGTGCCGCCCAGCTTTTGCATGCTGCTGCGCAAGCACCTGTCCGGCGGCAAGCTGATGGAGCTGACCGCAGAACCCGGCGACCGCATTCTGTATTTCCGCTTTCAGTGTGTGAATGAGATGGGTGATCTGGTACAAAACATTTTGGCTGTGGAGCTGATGGGCCGTTATTCCAATTTGGTCCTGGTGCAGGAAGGTCGGATCATTGATGCGCTCAAACGAGTGGATTTTGAAGATTCGCCGATTCGCCAGCTGATGCCGGGTCTGCCCTACACACTGCCGCCCAAACCGCCCCGTCCGGATTTCTTTTCAAAGCAGCCGCGGGAGCTGGTGGAACTGGCAATGCAGAAAGATTTGCAGGTATCCGACGCTCTGATGCGCAGCTGTTCTGGTGTTGGCCCGGTTATTTGCCGGGAAACAGCGTTCCGTGCGTTTGGTGCGGATGCGGTGCAGGCAGACCGGATGACTGCGGAAGAACAGCAGAAACTGGAATCTGCAATTCAGCAGGTACAGCAAGCGTATCGTTCCGGCGGTCATGCATATATTGCAACCGATGATACCGGAAAGCCTGTCGAGTTCAGCTTCCTGCCGCTGACCCAGTACGGAGAATCCCGTCTGCATTCGTTTGACAACTTCAGCCTGATGCTGGAGGGGTATTACAGCGAGAAAGACCGGACCGAGCGTCTGCGTCAAAAGAGCCATGATTTGCAGAAGACTGTGAAGAATCTTTACGAACGTGCCGTGCGTAAGCAGGCAGCTCGTAAAGAAGAGCTGGCACAGAGCGGCAAGGCCGATGAGCTGCGGCTCTGCGGTGAATTGCTGCAAGCAAATCTCTGGGCAGTGGAAAAGGGCGCACGCAGCGTGATCGTGACCAACTATTATACCGGTGAGCCGAAAACCATTCGTCTGGACCCTCGTCTGTCAGCAAACGGCAATGCACAGAAATATTTTAAAGATTACCGCAAAAAGCAGACGGCCGCCAAAATGCTGGTTAAGCTGCTGGCAGATGGCGAGCGGGAAATTGAATACCTGAGCACCGTTCTGTATGAGGTGGAATCTGCAACCGGCGAGCAGGCACTGGGTGAGATCCGGGCTGAGCTTAAAAGCCAGGGATATCTGAAATATTATAAGGTACGGGACAAAAAACAGAAACCGGCCGATTTTTACCGGTATCGTTCTTCGGATGGATTCCTCATCCTGGTGGGACGGAACAATGTACAGAATGAAAAGCTCACACTGCATACTGCCCGCGGCAAGGATCTGTGGTTCCATGTAAAGAATGCGCCCGGCAGCCACGCCGTGGTTATGAGCGAAGGTCAGGATATTCCGCTGACAACTCAGAACGAAGCGGCTCAGCTAGCGGTGGTACACTCCAGCCTGAACGGCGGTGTGAAGGTGCCGGTGGATTACACGATGGTACGCAACATTCGTAAGACCGGCGATCTTCCCCCGGGAATGGTTTTGTATGAACATTACGAAACCGGTTATGTGACCCCGGAAGAGGGAATCTGCGAGCGTTTGGCAGAAGGCAAGCAGAAATAAGCTGCAAACTCGAATAAAACACAGCAAAGCGGGCAAACCTATTGGGTATGTCCGCTTTTTTGCAGTTCAAAAGCCTTTGAAGGGATAGGGGAAAGCGACAAAAACCGCCAAAAACCCCGAAAAAGTGGACGATTTTTACATTGCAGAAAACGATTGGTCAAAAGGACCAAAAACCCCAAAAAAATTTTAACTTTTTTACAAAAACCCCTTGCAACACCGGGGAGAGGATGCTATAATAAATCTCGGCTGCAGAGGGCTTGTGTAGAAAACAAGCTACGCAAGCCACGATATGCGTTGATGCGGGAGGTTGCCGAACAAACGGTTCGGGTTTTTCCGCGGAGTATGTCCGATCTAGAACCGGGCGCAAGTATTACTGAGAGCAAAGGGATAAGTACACCTGTCGCATTCCGCGCGGCGTACCAATGTCCATCTTAATTTGCCACAGGATTGTCCGGGCGAACTGTAAAGTACGGTTCACCGGCTTTTATCGTGCCAAATTTTGAAACACCCGGCGCTGTGTTCAGTAATCCATCGGTCCGCCTAGGCACCAAAATAATATAGGAGGCGAACAAAATGGCAGTCAAAGAAAAAATCAGAATTCGTCTGCGCAGCTACGATCATCAGCTGATCGATGCCGCTGCGGAGAAGATCGTGGAGACCGCTAAGCGCACTGGCGCTCGCGTGTCCGGCCCCATCCCTCTCCCCACCGACAAGGAAGTGGTCACCATCCTGCGCGCTGTCCACAAGTACAAGGATAGCCGTGAGCAGTTTGAAAGCCGCACCCACAAGCGTCTGATCGACATTCTGAAGCCGTCCAACAAGACGGTTG
>SAMEA104404097__coassemble_2042_pt1 | contig 14828 bp, 14 predicted proteins | sample SAMEA104404097__metabat2_low_PE_069 | metagenome-assembled genome bin SAMEA104404097 (sample SAMEA104404097) | Balaenoptera acutorostrata
ATGGTCTGAGTAGCATCGAACAGGCTGCCGTAACGGATGCCGATGATGTCGGAAGAAACGATAGGATCGGTGTTGTAACCGAAGCTCTCGGACTCCTGAGCCTTCATAGCAGCGTTGACAGACTCAACGGTAACGTCCTTGCCCTTAACAACTGCAACCAGGATGGTGGTAGAGCCGGTGGGAACAGGAACGCGCTGAGCGGAACCGATCAGCTTGCCGTTCAGTTCGGGGATAACCAGACCGATAGCCTTAGCAGCACCGGTGCTGTTGGGAACGATGTTAGCAGCGCCAGCGCGAGCACGACGCAGGTCGCCCTTACGATGGGGGCCGTCCAGGATCATCTGGTCACCGGTGTAAGCATGCACGGTGGTCATGATGCCGCTCTGGATGGGGAATGCATCGTTCAGAGCCTTGGTCATGGGGGCCAGGCAGTTGGTGGTGCAGGAAGCTGCGCTGATGATCTGGTCGTCAGCGGTCAGCTCGGTGTGGTTAACACCGTAAACGATGGTCTTCAGGTCGTTGCCTGCGGGAGCAGAAATAACAACCTTCTTAGCGCCAGCGTTGATGTGAGCCATAGCCTTGTCCTTCTTGGTGAAGAAGCCGGTGCACTCCAGAACAACGTCAACACCCAGCTCGCCCCAGGGCAGCTCAGCGGGGTTGGGATTAGCGTAGATGGTGATCTCCTTACCGTCAACGGTGATGGAGTTCTCGCCAGCTACTACGGTGTGACCGTCGTAACGACCCTGAGCGGTATCGTACTTCAGCAGGTGAGCCAGCATAGCGGGGCTGGTCAGGTCGTTGATAGCAACGATTTCGTAGCCCTCAGCGCCGAACATCTGACGGAAAGCAAGACGGCCAATGCGGCCAAAACCATTGATTGCAACTTTAACGGACATTGGAATTACCTCCTTAAACTCTCTTGTATGTGTTATTTGACAATGTCAAATAACACAGCTTCAAGGTTACCTTTATTGTATAACAAAAATGTGCAAAACACAAGTGATTGTCAAAAGATTATCAAAAAGTGCAAATGTTTTTTTGCCAAAATCCACCTTCACATGATTGTGCATCAAACGGCCACACTAAAAACCACACAACTGTGCCCAAAAGGAGGGGATCTGCATGCTGTTTCCGGGGTTTTCTGCCCGGGATCTTCAGCAAACACGTCAGTCTCTGAGCGAATCCATCTGCTCTGAAAATTTCACCGGTCCCCGGCGCTCCCGGGCGCTGCTTTCGCTGCGGCTTCTGCAAAATCGAGAACTGTTGTTTCAGCTTTGCGCCGGGCATCTTTCCGGCCCTGCTTTTGATGCCGGGGCCTGTGCCGGAGCGCTCTTTCTGGCAGCCCGTGAGGCTGCTCCGTTTCCGGTAGGAGCATTTCAGCTTTTTCCTGCACCGGTCCCCCTTCCGGTTGCGGGCGGTATGCGTGCTTTTGAGACGGTATTTTTAAATCTGATCTGCAACAGTTTTCAATATGCAGGCCCGGACCCCCAGCTCCAGCTCCGGGTTTTTTCGAATTCTTCTCATGCCTTGCTTTTGCTGAAAGATCTTGGACCGGGACTGTCCTCTTCGGTCTTTTTTCCTCCCACCGGTGGGCTTTCGCTGGCCCGACAGTTTGCCCGCTGCTGCGGCGGTACTTTTTTCTGCGAAAGTCATCCAGGACACGGTGTCTCTGCTCTGCTTTCGCTGCCGCTTGCTGATATTGTACACCCGGCTCCGCCGCCCTCGGTCCCCGATCTTCTTTCTGACCGGCTGAGCCCGGTTTTTGTTCAGCTCTCCCCGCACTGCATTTTGCCCGATGACAGATGACAGCACCCTTTTTCCGGTGTATAATAGACAGACACAATCACTGTACACGGAGGGCCTGTCATGAAAAAACGCATCTGCATCCTTTACACCGGCGGCACCATCGGCATGGTGCCCACCGAACTAGGTTACGCTCCCCGTCCGGGTGCACTGGCCGAATACCTGAGCGCCATCCCGGATCTGGTCAGTCCCGACGCTCCTGACTGGGAGCTGGTGGAAATGGACCCGCTTCTGGATTCTTCCGACATTACCGTGCGGGAATGGCGAACCATTGGCCAGGATATTTTTGACCGATACAACGATTTTGATGGTTTTGTGGTGCTGCACGGAACCGACACCATGGCTTACACCGCATCAGCCCTTTCGTTTATGCTGGAAAATCTGGCAAAACCGGTGGTGCTCACCGGTTCACAGATTCCGCTCTGCCGCATCCGCAGTGACGGTCGGGACAACCTTATCACCAGTCTGCTGATTGCAGCAGACGGCCGGGCAAATGAAGTCTGCCTGTATTTCGGCGGCAAACTGCTGCGCGGCAACCGTGCGGTAAAATCGTCAGCCGACGGTCTGCGTGCCTTCTCTTCCCCCAACTATCCGCCGCTGGCTATGGCGGGCGTCAACATTCGATACGATGCGGCTGCTCTGGCCGGTCGCCCGCCGGTAAACGGCCCTCTGACTCTGTCCCCGATGCACACGGCTCCCATTGCAGTTCTCAAGGTGTTCCCCGGTATTCAGTTCCAGCTGTTTGAATCCATTGTGACTGAGAAACTGCGGGGCATTGTGCTGGAAACGTTCGGTGCCGGCAATATTCCCAATTCAGACGGTGCTTTGCTGCCCCTGATTGAAAAAGCCTGGCGCAGCGGTACTGTACTCACGGTGTGCAGCCAGTGCCGTTCCGGTGCGGTCACTCTGGGCGCATATGCCACCAGCTCGGCACTCAAAAAAGCCGGTGCGGTAAGCGGCCAGGATATGACCACCGAAGCCGCCGTCGCCAAACTTTACTATTTATTCAGCAAGGGGATTTCTCCTGCCGAGGTCAAAACCGCCATGGAACACAATCTGCGCGGCGAACTGACGACCCTCTGATTTTTACAGACAAAAACACCCGACTCTTCTTTTGCAGAGAGTCGGGTGTTTCTTTTTTATTCTGTTTTTTCGTTTGTTTCCGGCTCATCCGGTTCCGCTGCCGGGCGTTTTTGTGCCGCAAATGCAGCGGCCAAACCGCACAATCCCAACAGAGCCAATGCAATGGCCTCTGCCAGCTGAGCCACTTCGATTTGACCGATCATAAACTCCGCAGCTGCACCAGGCAAAGCCAGGCAGTCTGCCAGCAAAAAGACTGCAAATCCAGTGAAATACAGCCAGCGTCCTCCCTGTTTTTCCGGTACATAGGCCGCTTTTGCCTGTGCCGCCGCAAACAACAGCGCTGCCAACGACGCCAGAGATGCCAACGTACTGCCCACTCGGACCACACCGCTGGGATTGACACAAAATCGCTGGATGGTCAGCAGATACAGCGACAGCGTTCCCAAAATACCCATCCATGCCGTATAGGTTGGTGATTCCAGCTGACTGGACAGCCGGGAATACCCCAGCAGTAAAAACCAAACACCACTCAGCAGAAACAGGATGGTCAACAGACGATTGATGCTGTCAGTCTGTCCAAACTGCGTCAATCGAAGACCACTCAGAGCGGCAAATCCCATACCGGTCAGCAGACACAATCCACCCTGAACCGGTGCTGCTTCGGTACTGGGCGTTGAATTCTTCGGAAGTTTCAAGCTGACCGCACCGATTTCCATCAAAAGCAGTGCCAGGATCACATATCGAATCCAGTAAGGACCATATTGAATAAAATCATGCGATAAGTCGGTGTATCGGGTCAGATCCAGTCCACGGAGTGCCCCGGCACCCACGCAAAGCAGCATCAGCAAAATTGTGGAAGTGCGTTTCATTTTCGTTCCTCAAGTGTTTTGTATTTCTGTGTAACACCCAGATACTTATAAGCCGGACGGATGATTCGATTGGCAAATACAACCTCTTCCACCCGGTGTGCACACCAACCCGGAATACGGCTGATTGCAAACAGCGGTGTGTACAGTTCCGGACTGATGCCCAGCATCTTATAAATCAGGCCGCTGTAAAGGTCCACGTTGGCACAAACGGTCTTATTTCCTTTTTCTTCCGCAAAGACCTCCGGTCCCAACTTTTCAACCAGGCAGAGCAGACGGAAGTCATCCTCAAAGCCTTTTTCCATAGCCAGGCTCTCCGCCTTCTGGCGCAGCAGAACCGCACGGGGATCACTGACTGTATAAACCGCATGACCCATGCCGTAAATCAAACCAGTACCGTCGCCGGCCTGTTTGCGCATGATTCGACGCAGGAATTCTTTGACTTCCTGTTCATCCCGATGATTTTCCACACCGGCCTTGATGCATTCCAGCTGTTCCATGACTTTCAGGTTTGCACCGCCGTGTTTGGGACCTTTCAGGCTGCCGATGGCCGCCGAAATGGCCGCATAGGTATCTGTACCGGACGAAGAGAGTACTCGGCAGGAGAAAGCCGAGTTGTTACCGCCTCCGTGGTCCGCATGCAGCATCATGCAGAGATCCAGCAGCTTGGCTTCTTCATGGGTATATTTCTGGTCTGCCCGATTTGTGGACAGAATATGCTCGGCCGTGCTTTGGCCCTGGGTAGGCATATGGAAAAACATACTCTGATGGTCGTAGATGCGGCGTTTTACCTGGTAGGCATTCACCATGATGGTGGGCAGGCCCGCAATCAGGCTCACCGACTGCCGCAGCAGATTTTCCAGCGACATATCCTCCGGGTTGTCATCGTAACTGTACAATGCCAGCACACTGCGCGCCATCTTATTCATAATATTCGGACTGGGCGCTTTCATAATCATATCCTCTACAAATCCTTCCGGAAGTTCCCGGTGATTGAAAAGGATATTGCTGAATTCTTCCAGCTCGCTCTTGTTGGGCAGGCTGCCGAACAACAGCAGCCAGGCCACCTCTTCGTACATGAAACGGTCCTGTTCGTAAGCTTCCCGTGCCAGCTCCTCGATATCCACACCTCGGTAGATCAGGCGGCCCGGTGCAGGAATGATTTCACCATTCTCACCTTTTTCGTAACCGATAACATCGCAGACATTGGTTAAGCCGGCCAAAACACCGGTGCCGTCCGGGTTGCGCAAACCGCGCTTGACACCCAGGCGTTCACTGGTTTCCGGGTCAATGTAGTTATTTTTGATGTACTCGTTGCATAAAAACTCCATAGAGCGCTGGTCAAGCGCTTGGCTTGTCTGTTCCATCATGCTCCATCCCCTCATTTCCGCTGCGTCCGGTGCTTTCCCTTCACTGTTTTTGCAGCAATTTGTGCTTTCTGCACTTGCTTTGATTTTACTCGCTATCTTACTAAATTGCAAGCACAGCGCCTAAATGCGATGTGAAAAATTGGAGGACTGATTATGAAAAATACCGTTTTGTCTCTGCTGCTTTTCACCCTGCTCACTCTGGTGCTCCCGCTGATTGGCGTTTTAACACGCACGATTCAGCCCATACCTGCAAAAGACAGTCCTCCCATTCTTTCCGAGCCGGTTTTTCCCGAAGCGGAAAAGCCGCCGGAACATACGCTATTTGGGCACTCTTCGATCACGTCGGACAAGATCCTGCTGCGGGATTCTGCCACCGGCAAACTGCTGGAGATCACCCCCCTGGAGTATATGATCGGAGCCACTGCCAGCGAAATGCCGCCGGACTGGCCGGATGAGGCACTCAAGGCACAAGCCATCGCCAGCCACAGTTATGTATTGTATCTGCGTGACCAGCTGGAGCCGGACAAACAAAAAGAAGGCTGGCTTTTGGTAGACCCAGCCCGCCGTCAGGGTTTTATGACCCGAGAAGTACTGCAAAGTTACTGGGGAGAAGGTTTTGAACAAAACTGGAACAAATTCGAATCACTGTTTTCGCCGCTGGTGGATACCATTTTAACGTATGATGGACAACCAGCTTCCGCTGCGTATCACGCCATCAGCCCGGGCCGGACCGAAGCCAGTGAAAACGTCTGGAATGAGTCTCTCCCTTATTTATGCGGTGTAGACTCTTCTTGTGATCTTTCAGCTGAAAATTACAGTACGACTGTCACCTACACATTTCAGCAAATGGCCGATGCTCTTTCCGGCAATTTTTCCGGCATGAATCTTTCGGGATATCCCGGCGATTGGTTCAAGGAGCCGACCCGAACTCCTGCCGGTATGGTCGACCGAATTGAATGCTGCGGTGTTTTTCTGCGTGGCACAGATTTGCGGCGGGCGCTGGGTTTACGGAGCGCCGCTTTTTCCATAGAGTACACCGACAATGTGTTTGCCGTTACCACACTGGGCTATGGACACGGTGTAGGAATGAGTCAATGGGGCGCAAAAGCAATGGCCGAGTCCGGTGAGGATTACGCCGCAATTCTGGCTCATTACTTTCCCGGCACTCAGCTGACCAGCTGATTTTTTTGTTGTCATTCTGAGCAAAGCGAAGAATCTTTCTCTCAAAATACCCTGTTCTCTATCGGTAAGATTCTCCGTAATGTTCATTTCTCAGGATGGCAGTAAAACCGTAAACATCATTTTCACTTTTGTCATTCTGAGCAAAGCGAAGAATCTTTCTCTCAAAATACTCTGTTCTCTATCGGTAAGATTCTCCGTCATGTTCATTTCTCAGGATGGCAGTAAAACTGCAAACAAAAAAGAGACCCTGCAAAACGCAGGGTCTCTTTGAATTCAATGTAAATTCGATTTTCAGAACTTAGTTCAGGATGGTGAGCTCGTTCTCGGGATCGAACAGGTGAATCTTGTGAGGATCGAAGGAAACAGCAACTTCGGTGCCGTTCTTTGCCTTGGAAGTGGGAGCCACACGAGCGGTCATTCTGTTGCCCTTGTAATCCAGGTACAGATAGATCTCGCTGCCCATCAGCTCGCTAACCTCAACGGTAGCCTTCAGCAGGCAATCCTTGTGCTTCTCGATGAACTCGGGATCGTCCTTGATGTCCTCAGGACGGATACCAGCCTTAACAGCCTTGCCAACATAAGCGTCCAGCTTGCCGTCAGCGGTCTTCTCTTCGGGCAGATAAATCTTATCGCCAGCCAGATCGATGTAGTACTTCTTGCCTTCCTTCTGCAGGGTAGCATCCAGGAAGTTCATCTGGGGGCTGCCGATGAAGCCAGCAACGAACATGTTGCAGGGCAGATCATACAGGTGCTGAGGAGTATCGACCTGCTGAACAACGCCGTCCTTCATAACAACGATACGATCGCCCATGGTCATAGCCTCGGTCTGGTCGTGAGTAACGTAGATGAAGGTGGTAGCCAGTTTCTGGTGCAGCTTGATGATCTCAGTACGCATGCTGGTACGCAGCTTAGCATCCAAGTTGGACAGAGGCTCGTCGAGCAGGAAGACAGCCGGGTTACGAACCATAGCACGACCCAGAGCAACACGCTGACGCTGACCACCAGACAGAGCCTTGGGCTTACGATCCAGCAGGTGAGCGATGTCCAGGATCTTAGCAGCTTCACGAACGCGCTTGTCGATCTCATCCTTCGGGGTCTTACGCAGTTCCAGACCGAAAGCCATGTTCTTGTAAACGGTCATGTGAGGATACAGAGCGTAGTTCTGGAACACCATTGCGATGTCGCGATCCTTCGGGGGAACGTCGTTTACCAGACGGTCGCCGATGTACAGCTCGCCTTTGGTGATTTCTTCCAGACCAGCGACCATGCGCAGGGTGGTGGACTTACCGCAGCCAGAAGGACCAACAAAAATGATGAATTCCTTATCAGCGATTTCCAGGTTGAAATCCTTAACGGAAGGCTCGGTAGCGCCGGGGTATACCTTGTAGATGTGACGTAAGCTAATGCTTGCCATGGTACATGTTCTCCTTTATTTTTAATTTCTATTTACTGATTTATTGATGCCGCTTGACGCATCATTTAAGCTCTAATATAATAATAACAGCATTTTTCGGTTTTTAAATAGCATTTTATTGATTTAAGGTGACAGATATTGATTTTTGATTGTACACAGCTTGCCCGAATTGTTCAAATTTGGGACAACCACTTCTCTTCGCCGGTCCAGTTTACCGGCGGCGGCCTTTGGGTCGGCGTTCTTTCCAGCGGTCAGTGTTCCCTTGCTGATTCCGTCAACAGCTCCGCTGTGGCCGGAAGTCTGCTGATCGGCTCAGGTTCGCTTCGGTTGGAGCCGCTTGTTCCCTGCCATCTGATGGCGGTGCGGATCGACGGCGAAGTTCCTTCCCTTTTTATAAAGTCTTTTCCGGGTTCCATGTTTGCAGACGGCACCTCTGCCCCGGAAGCCGCCCAGCTGCTGGCCATGCTGGCCACTGAGCCTACAACGGAACGAGCTGCCGGGCTGTGCTGTCAGCTTCTGTGCGAGCTGGCCAACGCCGACAGTGCCCAGTCGGCATATACTCTGCTGGTAGCTCAGGCAGTTGCTGCCATGCGTGAAAACTACGCCGAGCTTTACGGCATTGATGAACTGAGCGACAATCTCAATGTAAGCAAATCCCATCTTGTGCGTACATTTAAAGAGCAGGTCGGCATAACGCCCGGACAATATCTGACTCAGGTCCGCATCAATGCAGCCAAACAGCTTTTATTCCATCGGGAATACTCGCTGGATGTTATCGCCAGTCTTTGCGGCTTTTCTGGTGCAAACTATCTTTGCCGGGTTTTCAAGCAGCACACCGGCATGACCCCCACCGAATTTCGGACTAGTTCTGCCAGCCTTCCGGCTCCCAGTGAACCCATCCCTCTGGAGAACGAAATGTTTGTTTAAACGCTGTTTCTTTTACTATATTATACAAATTACATTTTGTGCAAATAAAGAATTTGATTTAGGTCTTTCTTTTCTTTCTGTTTTCATGTATGATAAAGGTAATGACAAAACGCACCCACTCGGGGTGCGCAGAGCCGTAATTTTATAGAACGGAGTGTATACCAATGAAAGTTGTTGTTACCAAGAGCTACGATGAGAGCTGCGCTTATGTTGCCGATATGTTTATCAATCTGGTCAACGAAAAGCCCAACTGCAAACTGGGTCTGGCTACCGGCGGTACTCCCGTCCCCATGTACAAAAAGCTGATCGAGGCCAACAAGGCTGGCAAGGTTTCCTTCAAGGACGTTCACACTGTAAACCTGGATGAGTACTGCGGCATCCCCGGCACTCACGACCAGAGCTATCGTTACTTTATGAACACCAACCTGTTCGACCACATCGATATCGACAAGGCTAACACCTATGTTGCTCAGGGTATGGGCGATCCCGCTGAGAACGCTGCTGCTCTGGAAGCTAAGGTCCGCGAGGGCGGTGTTGCTGACATCCAGCTGCTGGGCATTGGCAACAACGGCCACATTGCTTTCAACGAGGCTGCTGACCAGCTGCACGCTACTGCTCACATCGAGACCCTGACCGAGAGCACCATCAATGCAAACGCTCGTTTCTTCGAGAAGAAGGAAGATGTTCCCACCACTGCTATCACCATGGGCATGGGCGACATCATGGCTGCTAAGTGTGTTGTTCTGATCGCTACCGGTCTGGCAAAAACCGACGCTATCAAGGGCCTGATCATGGACGACGTGATCACCACCCAGAACCCCAGCAGCATGCTGAAGATGCACGAGAACGTTGTTGTTGTCATCGACGAAGAGCTGGCTGAGGCTGTTGGCTACAAGGCATAAGTTACTCCGTTAGAACGGTTACTTAAAAAGCTCCCCGTACCAAATCGGTACGGGGAGCTTTTTTATTTCAATTAAAAGAACCAGGACGTTGGCAGATAGAACAGATACGGCGCTGTAACCACCGCCATTGCCAAAGCGGTGGTTTTTTTCTGTTCCGGGGTCAAGCCGCTCTTTTCGAGGGCCCACTTTCGGTTGAACCAATACAGTGCAACGCCTGCAATCACCACACAAGCCGTGACCCAAAGAAAAGCCCAAACGGTTTCAAACGGATTGTACATCACCGAATTGGTCAGATTATCGAACCACCATTTTCCAAACGGAGTCTGCAAATCAAAATCAAAAAACATCATGGACGCCATTCCGATACCGCCCACAAAATCCCCGGCAAAACCGGCAACCCAAACTCGGAAAATACTTTCTTTCGCCACCTGTTTTCGGTTTTCAATACCCTGATGCCGAAAAGACAGCCGCAAAACCAGCAGATCAATGAGAAAATTGGCCGGCAGCGCCACCAACCAAAACTGCGGAAACAGAATCAGCAGCCAGATTGGCAGAATCATGTTATATAATGTAACGGATTTTTGTTTTTTCATCATGTTCCCTCCTTTTATGATCGCTGTTTTCCAATATAAACCATCGCTCCGCAGAGCAGATAAAAGGCCGCTATGAAAAGTCCCGGCCAAAACCCGTTGAAAATATTGCTTTGCTGACCCATACACCAAACTCCCAAAGCCGCACCCGGCAGAGCACCCAAGCTCTTACCTTTTGCCAAAAGAAAGCCTGAAACGATCAGTACTGCCACCCAAATCAGCGGAACACCTTCCATCCAGTCCCAGATCGACATCGCCATAATCCCATAAATCAACAGTACAACCACCGCCGGAAGAAAATACAGCACGTTTTTCATCATTGCCCCTGCTCTTTCAATTCCTTTTGCAGACGCTGCTCCACTTCTTCTTTTTCAAAAGAAGAAACCATTCGCCGGTCCTGCGGGTCCAAAAGGCGGTAATGGCCTGAAATAATATTTTGCTGGATTCGGTATCCGGACTGGTTTTGCAGATCCCGCCACCAAACTCGTCCGCCCATGGTCTGCGGGTAATCCGGGCTCAGGTTTTTAAAAGCCAGCGACCGCATCAGATCCGTGAGTTCCCCGCCGAAATCGTTCTGCAAAATACGGCTTGCACCAAAAATTGTGCCGCAGGCAGCTGCCCCGGTCCAGCCCAGACTCCGCCTGCCCTTTTCAATTTCTACCAGTGTTTTTTTGGAAATGCCAAGTGCCAGAGCCATCTTATCCTGAGTCAGTCCATATTCCGTCCGTACCAGCTTGAGCCGTTGATTCATCATTTGGATGAATGTTTCCTGTGTCATGGTTATCGCCCTCTTTCTATAGTGTAATATTACACTATTATTGTAATTTTTTCAATTCGAATTTAATCTGATTATTCAAAATCGGCACTGTCTCCAATTAGATGCTTGTGGTTTTGAACAAACTGCCGATGCTGTTTTACATTGCTTCGGCAGATTCGGCTTTACCGAAAATTTTGCAGACATTGCCGCACGGAAACAAAAAAGTACGCCGCTGGTTTTCCAGCGACGTACAGATAATACTACTTTATTTAAAAGTTGCTTAGTCCTCACCACGGCCCCGGCGTGCCAGCACCTTAACACTGCTTGCATACTCAGAGGGGGTCATGCCGGTGACTTTCTTAAAGTGGCGGGAGAAATAATGGATGGAGTTATAGCCCAGAAGAGCAGCAATTTCCGTAAAGTTATGGCTGCCTTCCCGGATCATCTCTTTGGCCTTCTTGATTTTCAGATTGCCAAAGTATTCCATCGCACCGCCGCCGGTCTTTTCGCGGAAGACCTTTTGCAGATAGCTGCGGCCAACCAGATTGTCACGGCAGATATCCGACAGGGTCAGACGGCGCTGGATATTGGCTTCCAGATACTGCTGTACCCGAGCAAGGAACTCATTCTGACTGCGTTCCCGGATCAGGCTGGTGGGACGCACCGGTGCGCCGTTGTCACCACGACGAATCAACTCAATAAGCATATATTCCAGCGAAATGCCAATGATCTGCTCTGCACCAAAAGGAACCTCTTCTTTGCGCTCCAGCTTTTTCACCAGAGGATCATCCAGCTGGTTGGTAAATGCGGCACCGGCCATTTCAACAATGCGGGCCATCAGTACCCGTTCATTATCGCCAGCACTGGATACACGACCATTGAAAAATTCCATAGCGGGACCGTTGCATTCAAAGGAAATAATTACGATGTTGGGAGCATCCTTTCCGGTTGCCCGCACATTGTGGAACTCGCCCGGCTTATGGAAGATCATCTGCCCTTTTTTCAGCAGTCTTTCTTCTTCATTGGCAGTCACATAAACTTCGCCCTTATCCACATACAAAATTTCCCAAAAATCATGGCTTTCACCCACAAAGCGGTAGTCAGGACCATATTCAAAATAGTGTACCGAATAAATTCGATCAACTTGAATCGGTCTTTCCAGTTCAAGGGGGGTATAGGTCATGTTTCCCTCAGCTCCTTTTTTCGACTTTACTGTCCTGTCTATCAGTATACATGAAAACGTCTTATAGTGCAAACCTTTTCTTTGTTTTTGCAAATTTTATAGAAAAATTGTTTTTTCGATGGTATACTGTTTTTCAAATAGCACCTGCAAATTTCATTCTAAAGGAGTGTTTTACTATGCAGAAAGTTGCCTGGATCGGCACCGGTGTGATGGGAGCGGCACAGGCTGGTCATCTGGTAAAAGCCGGTTATGCCGTAACGGCTTACAACCGCAGTCTGGAAAAGGCGCAGGAAAAGGCCAAACAATATAGATTCACCGTCTGCAACAGCATCCGTCAAGCTGTTCAGGATGCTGATTTTGTCTTTGTGATGGTGGGTTATCCTGCCGATGTGGAAGAAGTTTTCACTTCTCCTGAAGGGATTCTGGCCTGTGTCCGGCCCGGAACCGTTGTGGTTGACATGACCACTTCCAGCCCGACCCTTGCCCAGACTTTATACAAATTGGGCAAGGAAAAAGGCATTGATGTTCTGGATGCCCCTGTCTCAGGCGGTGACAAAGGTGCCCGGGAAGGTAGTCTTTCCATCATGGTTGGCGGCGATGAAGCCCCATTTGAAAAGGTCCTCCCCCTTCTGAACTGTATGGGCAAAACCATTCTGCGGATGGGTCCCGCCGGATTCGGTCAGCACACCAAAGCCGCCAACCAGATTGCAGTGGCCGGTGCCACAGCTGCCTATACCGAAGCCATCCTCTATGCGGAAAAAGCCGGGCTGGACCCGCAGAAGATGCTGGATGCTATCGGCGGCGGTGCGGCAGGCAGCTGGCAAATCGCAAACATGGCTCCCCGGGCATTAGCCGGTGATTTTGCACCTGGATTTTATGTGAAACATTTCATCAAGGATATGAAGATCATCCAACAGGAATCCGAGTCGCGGGGTGTCCAGTTGGAAATGCTCAACAGCATTCTGGATCTGTACCAGCGTTTTGCCGAAGCTGGCGGCCAGGACCAGGGTACACAGGCTTTGATCGAATTTTACCGGGAGCAAGACCACTCCAATTAAACGCACACGAAAAGGGAGCGTATCGAACTTTTGATACGCTCCCTTTTTGTTTTTTCGATTGAAATTCTGCTTAATTTACATTCCAGCGGAATCCGGACTGCTCGATTGCAGACCGCAGAGCTGCATACTCTTCGCGGAAATCCATCGGCTGTGCTTCATTCAGCCCATCCTGCTGTTTTTCGCAGGCCAAAGCCACATGAGCCAGAATCATTCCTGCATCCTGAGGGCAGCCTTCTGCTGCACAGGCCGAAAGATACTGCATCACGCTGGGCAGGTAACCGGTGGCGAAGTTCACAGCAGCCGCCGGGTCCGGACCGTTTTCACAGCTATTCAGAATGGCGGTCAGCGCTTTCTGAATGCGTTCCAGCTGCCACTGTGCCATCGGCTGCTTGATTTTTTCCGCAAAATACGGCAGTGCATGCAGCGCACCGCGCAGACTTCCGATGCATGCCTGTTCCAGTGTCAGACCTGCGGGCAGCGCCGGAGGCGGAGGAGCCGGAACCGCATGGCTGCGGCAGTCATCCTGTTTGCCAAAGTCCCGCATTCCCATTGACGGGGCAGTAATGCACAGAGCCAAAACCGCCATCAGGACCGAAGCTGCTCCACAGACTACAGCACCGATCCGCACCCAAAGCAGACTCGTCACATTCATGGGATTTGCAATTGAAAGCACTGCTGCGGCAATACCGAAGCAGACGGCCGAAAATGCAAAGCATTTGTATAAACGCTTGTTGTTCACGGCTTTTCCCCTCCATCTCTTTTAAAATCCTCTATTAGTTCAGTATACCATATTTCTTTATATAGATGGCGGCTTCTTCCAATTTTCTTTCTTTTTTACGCAAAAAAGCGCCCGGTTAAAAAACCGGGCGCTTTTAAGTATGTCTTGAGATCCCTCAGAAAAATTCTTATTTTACTTCGGGCAGGCTTGCAGCAGCAGAAGACTGGCCTACACGGCGGGTCATCTCGTCCGGAGCCTCGGGACGGAAAGCAACCTCAGGATACTCTTCGTCCATAACGCGGGCAGCAGTCTCCAGAATGATGTCGCCGCCCTTGCCGCTCATAACACGACCCATCATCTGAACGTGCTTGATGTCATAGAACTTAGCGTACAGACCCATGGTGTGGCCCAGATATACGCCGATGCTCTCGTAAACCTTGATAGCACGAGGATCGTCCTTCTCCATCAGGCCCTGAACAACCTTCAGGCGCTTAGCGGGAGCTTCGTTCTCGTCCAGCTCGATGCCTGCACGAGGAGCCAGCTTGTTCACGCCGTCCTGGCTGAAGTACTTAACGCCGCAGCCGATATCACCGGACCACTCGTCTTCCATTGCGTCGGGCTGACCATCAACAGGAGCGAATGCCAGCTCGTTCAGCCAGCCGCAGATGTTGCCGTCGCCGTCAACATAACCAACAGCCTCGCTGGTACCCATAGCGATACCCATGATGCCGTTCTCGCCCAGACCCATAGCACCTGCCAGAGCAGATACGTCGCCGTCGTTTGCAACAACAACGGGGATCTCGTAGCCCAGCATGCGGGACAGGTCCTCAGCAGCGCGGGTGTAGATGTTCTTGACCTTCTTCTCGAAGTCGTCCTTCTCAACCTTCAGGAACAGGCTGGCAACCATGCACTTGTTGTCGATGTAAACACCAGCAGAGGAAACGCCGATACCGTCGATCTTGCGGCCCTTTTCCA
>SAMEA104404097__coassemble_2080_pt1 | contig 14616 bp, 10 predicted proteins | sample SAMEA104404097__metabat2_low_PE_069 | metagenome-assembled genome bin SAMEA104404097 (sample SAMEA104404097) | Balaenoptera acutorostrata
TCGGTGCTCTGCCAGGAAAACGGCAATGGCCGTATGGTAGTCAAAGGCGCCGTGGACGTAATGCTGAATCGTATAGACAGCATTCAAACTGCCCAAGGCTGCCGTCCCATCCGGGAGACCGACCGAACCGAGATTCTTACACAGAACACCCGGTTCACTTCGCAGGGTCAGCGCGTGCTTGCCTTTGCTTACAAAGAGATCTCGCCGGATCACGCACTCCAGCTGGATGATGAATCCGGTCTTACCTTCCTGGGCCTCATCTCAATGATTGACCCGCCCCGTGAAGATGCCAAAGAAGCCGTTGCTCAGTGCCGCCGGGCACACATCAAGCCGGTCATGATTACCGGCGACCACAAAGGCACTGCGGCAGCCATCGCCCAGCGTGTCGGCATTCTGGACAGTCCCGATCAGGCCTGCGACGGTGCAGAACTGGACCGGATGAGCGACCAGGAACTGGAACAGTTTGTCGATAAAATCTCGGTTTATGCCCGGGTAACCCCCGAACACAAAATCCGGATCGTGCGGGCCTGGCAAAAACGAGGTGCCATTGTTGCTATGACCGGTGACGGTGTCAACGACGCACCCGCTCTCAAACAGGCCGACATCGGTGTAGCTATGGGTATGACCGGTACCGAAGTGGCCAAGGATGCTGCTGCAATGGTACTGACCAACGACCGGTTTTCCACCATTGTCAAAGCTGTGCAAAACGGCCGCAACATCTACCGGAACATCACCCATTCCATTGAATTTCTTTTATCCGGCAATTTCGGCGCAATTCTGTCGGTTCTCTGCGCTTCGCTGCTGAACCTGCCTCTTCCCTTTGCACCGGTACATTTGCTGTTTATCAATCTTCTCACCGACAGTCTGCCCGCCATTGCGCTGGGACTTGAGCCCCATACCAATGACGTGATGCAGCAAAAGCCCCGCCCCTCCACCGAAAACATCCTTACCCGGAGCTTTCTGGGCTGGGTCGGTCTGGAAGGTCTCGTGATCGGCACTCTTACCATGACTGGCTTCTTCATCGGCCTTTCCATGGGCGGGCCTGCTTTGGCCAGCACCTTTGCCTTTGGCACACTCTGCCTTTCCCGTCTGGTGCACGGCTTCAACTGTAAATCGGAAAAATGCGTGCTTTTCAGCAAACGCATTTTCAATAACCCCTGGCTTCTGGGGGCTTCTGCTCTCGGCTTCGTTCTACTGACTGCTGTCCTGATGATTCCGGCTCTTCAGGGTATGTTCCAGGTAACATCTCTGAAAATCGGTCAGTTTGGCATCATCTGTCTGCTTGCGGCGCTGGAGTTTCCGATTGTTCAATTTGCAAAATGGATTAAAAACAAGATTTAAACCGATTTTAAGGGGGAAATGAAAACGTGGTCATCGATCTTTTACTGCCGTTTGCGGGCGGACTTGGTATGTTCATCTATGGAATGCAGATCATGGCACAGGGACTTGAAAATGCGGCCGGAAACCGAATGAAGTCCTCGCTGGAACTGCTGACCAAAAACAAATTCATGGGCGTCCTGTTGGGTGTCCTCATCACCGCTGTAATTCAAAGTTCTTCTGCCACCACCGTTATGGTGGTCGGCTTCGTCAATGCCGGCATTATGAATTTGCAGCAGGCCATGGGTGTCATCATGGGCGCCAACATCGGCACCACTGTTACCGGCTGGATGGTTTCCAGTGTGGAGTGGGCCAAGTACCTGAATCCGTCCATGCTGGCACCGGCTGCCATCCTGATTGGTGTGGCCATCATGCTTGTTGCCAAGCGCAGCACCACACGGGAAATTTCCAAGATCGTGACCGGATTTGGTCTTTTGTTTGTGGGTATCACCACCATGTCGGCTGCGGTTGCCCCGCTCAAAGAGTCTGAAGCGTTCTGCAATCTGTTTGTTCTGCTGGGCAAAAGCCCGCTGCTGGGCATTGCTGCCGGTGCTATCGTCACCGCCATCATTCAGAGTTCGTCTGCTTCGGTGGGCATCCTGCAAAGTCTGGCAGCAGCCGGTCTGGTCCCGTTCAGTGCTGCCATCTACATCATCATGGGGCAGAACATCGGCACCTGTGCCACTGCAATGATCTCGGGTGTAGGCGCAAAGAAAAACGCAAAGACTGCTGCCCTGATGCACCTTTTGTTCAACATGATCGGTACTGTGATTTTCAGCACCGTTTCCATCCTGTATCTGCACATTGCAGACCCCATCTGGGCCTCCGGCAGCATTTCGCAGACTCAGATCAGTCTGATTCATACTCTGTTCAACATCGTGACAACTGTCATGCTGTTCCCCTTCTCCAACTGGATCATCAGCCTTGCCAAAAAGCTCAGCCGTGCTGCTGAGGATGATGCAGATGAGGGCACCGTTCTGCTGGACGACCGTATGCTGAGCACTCCCGCCATTGCACTGGAAGCCGTTCATTCCGAAATCGTCCGCATGTCTCATGTAACGCAGGAGTCCCTTTCTCTTTCCCGTCAGGTCGTGGTTTCTCCCGACCGGACCATCATTGCCGCCATCCGTGAAAAGGAGGAAGTCCTGGACCGACTGGCTGAGGGCATCTCGAATTATGTGGTCAGCCTTTCGGCCTGTCCCATCACCGACCCGGAACGTCAGACCGTCACTCGTGCATTGAAAATCGTTTCGGATCTGGAACGCATTGGCGATCACTGTGAAAATCTCTCGGAATTTGCAGAACAGCGTCTTGAAAAGAAGCTGGACTTTTCCGAAGATGCCTGCAAACAGCTGGACGAGCTGGCCGGCATCTGTCTGAACAGCTGTGACTGTGCATTCAATGTTTTTGTAAAACAGGATCACGACAATCTTCTCAGAACCATTGAAAAAGAAACCCGTGTGGACCAGCTGGAAAGCAATCTGCGGAACCAGCACGTCAAACGAATGACCAATCAGAAGTGCAGTGTTCCTTCCGGTGTTCTGTTCCTGAACATTCTCACCAGCCTCGAGCGCATTTCGGACCATGCCCGCAACATTGCCGAAACCTCTTTCCAGACTCAGCACTAAATTTTCGCAATAAAACGCCACCCCGGTATACAGATCCGGGGTGGCGTAATTTATTTATTGATTTTTGCAATGCTCACAGATAACCTGTACCATGCTGGAAATTTCGGCCTGATCTGCAATCAGGCAGGGTCTTGGATCGTGTTTAGCAAATTCTTTTGCGGTCACCGTTCCAATGCAGACACAAGTGATCGTTTCCGGAATGCTTTCGTACTTCTGAAAGAACTGCCGCACTCCTCCGGCACTTGCGAAGGTAAGATAATCCAGTTTTTCAAGGTCATGGTGCTCACTCTGAACCTCTTCCACATCATAGACTGCTGTTTCTTCTACCGGGATACCCCGCTTTTTCAGCATTTGAGGCAAAATGTCTGCGCTGTGCTTTGCCCGCAGCAAAACAGCGGATTCACCCGGCTGGATCGATTCACAAAGCTTCTGTGCCAGTGCTTCGCTGGTGTATGTATCGGGACAGAGATCCGGCTGAATACCATACTGTGACAAAATCTCACCCGTTGCTTTTCCAATTACAGCAAATTTGCAGCGGGCAAACCGACGCAGATCCATCTTTTCCCTTCGCAGGGCTTCAAAGAAAATCTGCACTCCGTTTGCACTGGTAAACACAAGCCAGCAGGGATCGTTCCAATTGTGTTGTTTCAGAATCTGTTCCCACTGTAATGGAATGATCTTCGAACGGGAAACCTCTTCTATCTGTGCTCCCTGTTGTTTTAGGGCCGCTTCCAGTTTTTGAACAAACTTCCGGGTTCCTGTTACACCGACACAAATTCCGGAAAGTGGGTGCTGTACCAACGGAGACAGCAGTTCCAGTGCTGCTACCTGACCCACTACAATAACCGCCGGTGCTTTCACCTCTGCCTGACGGACCTGCTGTGCGATGGTTCGCAGAGTACCGCGCACCGTCATGGGATGCGGAGCATTTCCGCCGGATATCACGGCTGCGGGAGTATCTTCCGCTTTTCTGGCCTGAATCAGACTTTCGGTCAGCTGTTCCAGCCGGCCAAGCCCCATTAAAAAGACCAGTGTTCCATCCAGTGCAGCCAGATTTTTTATTTTTTCCGAATCGTTTTGGGAATTCTCTGCGGTGTGCGCCGTGATTACATGAAAACTCCGGCTCAATCCCCGATGCGTTACCGGGATTCCTGCCTGTGCCGGGATGGCAATGCAGGAAGAAATTCCCGGAATTTCTTCAAATTCAATTCCAGCCTGCTGCAAAGACAATGCTTCTTCACCGCCGCGTCCAAACACAAAGGGATCTCCGCCTTTGAGCCGTACCACACGTTTTCCCTGCTGTGCCAATTCTACCAGCATTTGAGAAATTTCCTGCTGCTGTGCGGAATGCTGTCCCAAGCGTTTGCCCATATAAATACGCTGTGCATGCGCCGGGGCTGCATCCAGCAGTTCGGCATCAATGAGGTCATCGTAAACCACAGCATCGCACTGACGCAGCCGCTCCAAGCCTCGCACTGTAATCAGATCCATCGCGCCGCACCCGGCACCAATCAGAGAAACACTTCCTTTTGTTTTCATTGTGTCATCTCCTTTTTTAAAAACGCCCGCATCTGTACGTTGTCCAGCGGGCCGCCGTTCTGCATAGCCGCATAGAACAGCTTACGCAGCAATCCACTCCGAATGGTTTCATCCGGAACATCTGCTTTTATGACCTCCCGCTGCTGATGAAGAAACTCCAAAATTTCGTCAAAGCATTCCGGGATTTGTTCTCCGATCTGCTCTTTCAGACAAATTGCTGCCGTCGGACTGCTGCCGCCTGTAGAAATTCCCACTGTGAGATTCCCTTTCTGCACCAATGCCGGAAATAGAAAGGAGCAGTATTCGGCATCATCCACTACATTTACCAAAATATTCTGTGCCTGGCATCGGTCTGCAATCCTGTGGTTGCATTCCGGGTCATCGGTAGCGGCAATCACAAAAAAGGCGTTTTGTTCATCTCCGGGTGCAAATTCCCGTTCTGTCAGTTTCAAACCCGGGATACTCCGAATCTCCGGACAGATACAAGGGGCAATCACGCGCAATTTGGGACAAAAGGGCAGCAGCTTTTCGATTTTACGCAGTGCTACCGTACCACCACCCAAAATCAACCCGGATCTCTGGGAAAGGTCCACAAAAAACGGGAAGTATGCCATTCGGTCATTCTCCTTTCAGCTTTCACAATAATAGAGCCAGCCATTTTTTGTTTGCGTCCGGCAAACCTGTACACAGAACACCTGATCCAGGATACCGGATTCAAACACCTGTTCTGCCGTTCCGCTTTTGACCAGACTTCCCTGTTCCAGAACAGCCACCCGGTCTGCAAACCGCAAAGCCAAACTCAAATCATGCAGCACCATCACCACCGCCGTACCGCCATCCGCCAGTTCCCGTGCAATGCGCATGGTCTCCAGCTGATGCTGCACATCCAGATATGTGGTCGGTTCGTCCATAAAAATGGTTTCGGCCTGTTGTGCCATCGCCATGGAAAGATAAATTTTTTGCCGCTGACCACCGCTTAATTCTTCCATTCGGCGGTTTTCCAGCTCCATGCTGCCGGTTCTTTGCAGTGCCTCGCGCACCACTTGCCGATCTTTTGGACTGTATCGTCTGGGATATCCCAGATACGGAAACCGTCCATGCAGCACCATCCGCCCCGCTGTAATGCTGGGAACAGACCGGGCCTGCGATAGATACGCCGCCTTTTGGGCTATGCTTCGCGGAGTAAGGGTGCGGATATCCACACCATCATACAAAATCGTTCCGGAGTCTGCTTTCAGCAATCCCAAAGAAGTTTTCAGCAGCGTGCTTTTGCCGCATCCGTTGGGACCCAGCAGCACGGTAATGCATCCTTTTGGAAAATCCATCGAGACATCTTTTAAAACAGGGTTTCCGTTATAACCTGCCGAAATATGCTGCAATTCAATCATGTCCGCACCGTCCTCTTTTTCGCAGCAGCCAAATAAAGAAGGGACCGCCTACCAGTGACATCACAATACCAACCGGCAGTTCGAAGGGTGCACACAGCAGCCGCCCCAGCAGGTCACAGCCGCACAGCAGAATAGCACCACCCATTGCAGACCCTGCCAGCAGGATATTGCTGTCCTCCCCCACCAGCTGACGCATAATGTGGGGGACCATCAGACCGACAAATCCAATCAGGCCCGAAAAGCTCACCGCCGAACCGGCCAGGATCGCCGCCAATGCCAACAAGACGATCTGTATTCTACGGGCCGGCAGTCCCAAACTCTGCGCCTGTTCGCTTCCCAGCAGAAGCAAATCCAGCTCATTGTGCAGCGACAGGGCCGCTGCCAGCGAAAGCCCAATTAAAATTGCAGCAGGCCACAGCTTTGCCATAGACACATGAAACAAACCGCCGATACGAAAATCCGAATATCCGTTGAGCGCCTCGGGAACAAAGGTGATAACCGCATCGATACCGGCACTGAAAATTCCGGAAACGGCCACACCGCCCAGTACCAGACTGATTTTGGATGCACCGGAATGTTCTGCAATGGTCAAAACCAGCATTGCACCGCCAAACGCACCCGCAAGAGCAGCAAAAGGCACTGCCGTCAGAGCATTGGGAGCCACCGCACAGAACAGTGCCACTGCAAAACCAGCTCCGGCGTTGATGCCAATGGTACTGGGAGCCGCCAGTGAATTTGCCAAAACCCTTTGGATGATCGTGCCTGCCGCAGCCAGTGCCGCACCAGCCAAAAGCCCTGCACAGGTACGGGGCAAACGCACATAGCGCAAAATCCGAACCGATGCGGTATTCTCATGCCGTACCCAATCCTGAATCGCTTGTCCCAGATGAATCGGTTCTGCACCCATTGCCAGGCTCAAAGCTGCCACAACGACCAGCAAAACTGCCAGGATCAGAAGGATTTTTCTGGGATCAAGACGCCGGGTAGAGAATGTCTGCCAGTTTTTCATATGCTTCTCCCCATCGTGCATTCGGTTTCAAATTGTACAGTGTCTGATCCATGATATAAAAGCGCTGTTCCTTCACCGCTGTTAAACTCTCCCAAGCGGGATTGGACAACAGAGCCTCCTGCAGCGACTGCTGCGCTTCAGTGGTATCCGAGCCTTGCAGCACCGCAAAAATACAATCCGGATCTGCTGTCAAAATCGTCTCCATGCTGAGCGTCTCCAAAAGACCTTTTTCCTGATCGGCGATATTTTTGCAGCCCAAATCGGCAAGCATCTCGCCCAAAACGCTGTCTTTGCTGTTTTTCACCTTGCAGCTGGAACCGGAAGCCCGCACATAAAGGACCCGGGGAGATTCCCCTGTTGCACGAGCCCGTGCCGTATCCACCTGCGACTGAACATCGGTGCCATACTGCTTATAGTATTCGGGATGACCGGTCAGCTGGGTGCAAACTTCCAGCATTCGAAGATAGTCTTCAAAACTGCTCACATTAAAGCAGAGCATTGGAATGTTCATTTTTTCCAGTGTTTCTTTGATTTCCAGATCGGCGGCTGTCTTTGTACTGCCAATTACCAAATCCGGCTGAGAGGTCAGCAATTTTTCCAGATTGGGCGTTTTAACTCCGCCCAGATGGACCACATCTTCCGACAATTCCAAATCGAACTGGGTCCATGTGTCATCCGCCGCCGCAACCAGAGAGTCTTTTCCGCCGGACAAACACCATACATCCGCAAAACTTCCAATCAAAACAGCCGTTCGTTTGGGCCGTGCAAGCGTCACCTGGCATCCAAGGTCATCGGTTACCGTGATGGTTTCTTCTGCCGGCTCCGGTCCCGCAGATTCCGTTGCTCCGCATCCCACTGTAAAGCAGAATACGGTCACCGCCAAAAGGAATGCAAGAAATTTTTTCATTTTGATTTCCTCTTTCTTTTAAAAAACATCCCGACACAATTTGTGCCGGGATGTAACATTTCAATCAGCAGGTTGCACCGCCGGTCACCTGTTTTTCCAGAATCTGTGTTTTGTCAATCTCTGCATGGAGCAGCTTGTCCTGCACATAATCAAATCCCAGCCGGGTCACGGTATCGGCAAAACGCTCGCCGGTTTTGCCTTCGTTGCGGAACAGCAGGATTGCCCGCTCCACAATATCCAGAACCTCTTCTTCCGAACTAAAAAACTTCTCCAGCGGACGACCATGTGCCACTTTCTTACCCCAGCGACCGCCCAGATAGATTTTATAGCCGTTCTGATACTCGCCGGTTACGCCAAAGGGGCATGTTCCGGCACAGCGGCCGCAGCGGTTGCAGGCTTCCGAGTCTACCTGAAGCATCTTGTCTTCCACATGTGCCACATGGATCGGGCAGGCTTTTTCAACCTGACATACCTTACAGCCACGGCACTTAGAAAAATCAAAGATGGGCATTTTCTGACCAATGATGCCCAGATCGTTCAGATCAGGCTTTACGCAGTTGTTCGGGCAGCCGCCCACTGCGATTTTAAATTTGTGCGGCAGTGTTACCTGATGATAACCCTTGTAGAATCGCTCATGGAGCTTCTCGCTCAGAGCGAAGGTATCAATCAGGCCATACTGGCAGGTCGTTCCTTTGCAGGACACGATGGGACGGACCAGCGAACCGGTACCGCCGGTTTCCAGTCCATGCTGATTCAGGAACTCGATCAGCGGATCGATGTTTCCATAGGGAACACCCTGGATCTCCATGGTCAGGCGGGTGGTCATTGTGATCTCACCGGAACCAAACTTTTCTGCGGCCTCTGCAATGCAGCGGTGTTCATCGGTGGTAATTTTACCGTTGCGGGTAATAACACGCACATTGAACACATCCGGGAACCGCTTGTCCTGCAAGCATCCCAGTGCCTTAACGCGCTTGATTTCGTCCGCAGGGAGTGCTTTTCCTGCTGTGTGGGTACGCTTGAGCACATTGAATCCAGCGCCGCCCTCCAGGACTTTGACTTGGGTAAAGCCCAGTGCACGCAGCTTGTTCTGAGACAGATAAGCGCGTTTGCCCTTGGCGCAAACCAGCAGCAGCTTTTCATTGGGATCAAACTGCTGTGCCGACTCCTTGGGATGGGTCAAATCAAACCAGGGAAGTCCCGGCACAGTGGGCTGAGGCTGTGCGTCTACCAAACGGTATCCTTCCGCCTTGCCTGCCTGATACTCAGCCGGTGTAAAGCTGTCCATTCGGCCGGCCAGCTTGTTCAGCAAAATTCCGCAGGCAGCAGCCATGGGATGAATTGCCGTGGAGAACGGAGGTGCGTATGCAAAATCCATGGGGATCAGGTCTTCCAGCCGTGCCTTCATCGAAAGAGCCATCACGGCAATATCGGCCATCTTGTCCACTTCGCCTTCACCGAACACCTGCAGACCCAGCAGACGATGGCTTTCGCGATCTGCAATCAGCTTTACTACAAAATTCGCAGAACCTGCATAGTAGTGTGCTTTGTCGTTGAGAATCGCCACAATCGACTCCGGATCAAATCCGGCATCAATTGCCTGCTGCATGGTCAGGCCGGTCCGGGCTGCATTGAGATCTTCCGAAATTTTTGCAACACCGGTTCCCAGACAGCCGGGATAAGATGTGGCTTCGCCTGCCAGAGAAAGCGCCAGTTCCCGACCGGTGATATTGGCTGTAGAGCCCATAGCAGACCACTGCGGTTTTCCGGTGATCCGGTTGTATACCATCGCGCAGTCACCCACTGCAAACACATCTTCCAGATTGGTTTTGTGCTGTCGGTCGGTCAGGATAATACCCTGTTCCATTGCAAGACCACTGTCTGCCAGAAAACGGGTAGCCGGGCGAATGCCCACTGCCAGGATCACCAGCTCAGCAGACTGCACACCTGCCGAACTTTCCACAGCACACACTGCATCGCTGCCCTGAATTCCTTTGAGAGTCGTTCCGGTGAGGATACGCAGGCCCTTTTTCACCAGATGACGGCGCAGATAATCGGCCATCTCCGGGTCCAGCAGGTTGGGCATCAGTTGAGATGCCATATCCATCAAGGTCACAGTGAGGCCCTGCTTCATCAGGTTTTCTGCCATTTCCAGACCAATGAAACCGCCGCCGACCACAACTGCATTTTTACAGTTTTTGTCCTGGATGTACTGACGGATCTGAATTGCGTCCTTCGGTGTACGCACGCTGAACACACCAGACAGTTCCGTTCCCACCACCGGGGGCACAATGGGTTCTGCACCCACTGCCAGGACCAGCTTGTCATAACCAATGGTTTCCTGATCTTTTGTGCACACAGTATGTCCATTGGGGTCCATCGATACAATCTCGCAGCCGGTATGTACCTCTACGCCGGTCAGTGCGGCAAATTTCTGGGGTGTGTTCACAATAAGAGCTGCCTCAGATTGGATCACACCGCCCACATAATACGGCAAGCCACATCCTGCATAGGAAATTTCGCTGCCTTTTGTATACAAAACAACCTCATCGTGCGGATGTTCCCGTTTCAGTTTAGCAGCAGTTTTTGTACCCGCTGCCACACCGCCAAGCACCACAACTTTCATCGAAAAACCTACCTCCTTGTTTTGATGGCTTTATTATACCGCACATCTATGATAAAATCTAATTATCTTTTATTATCATTTGATAATTTGATTTTATGGAGGCAGATTATGTTTGATGACCGTGTTTTTACATTTTTAACTTTATATAAGGAAATGAACTACCACCGCACCGCTGAAAAACTCCAGATGACCCAGCCGGGTGTCACCCAGCACATTCAGTATCTGGAGAAGCAATATGGCATCAAATTTTTTCGCTACGAAGGCCGCACGCTCTACCGTACTCCGGAAGCAGAACGGTTCAAACGTCACCTGGACAGTATGATGGCAGAAGAACAGGCCATGCGTAAGGAATTTGCACAGACAAAGGGTATCTGCCTGCGGATCGGTGCCACCAAAACCATCGGAGAGTTTGTTTTAACGCCGGTTGTCCGTCATTTTTTGCAGGATTCCAACCATTGCCTTGATTTAATTACCGACAACACCGAACATCTTTTGCAGCTGCTCGAGGATCAGCAGCTGGACTTTTCCATTATAGAAGGTGTGTTTGACAAATCCCGATTCGACTATCACCTTTATAAAAAAGAAAAGTTTATCGGCATCTGTTCCAAAGAACATCGATTTGCCGGTAAAATTGTTACCCTCCAGGATCTGTTTCAGGAAAATCTTTTGCTTCGCGAAAAAGGTTCCGGCACCCGGTATCTGCTTGAACAGGCAATTCAGGACCGGGGTTTTTCACTGAAAAATTTCAAGCGAATCGTTTCGCTGGGCAACTTCTCGGTAATCATGGATCTTCTGGTACAAACCCAGGCTATCACCTTTGCCTACCAGCCAATCGCTTTGCAGCGCAGTGAACTGACCACTTTTTCTGTACAGGATATGGAAATTGAAGGCGAGTTCAACTTTGTTTACTGCAACCGGACCATCGGTGAAGAAAAGATCAAACAGCTTTTCCCGGACTTTTCCGCTGTATGATTCGCCAGCAATTTTTTTCATTTCATCAACTGTTTACCCGATCCAGCCGCATCACAGCAACCGTAATATCATCCGGGCGGCCCCGACTCTTCGCCCGCTCCAAAGCGGTATCGGCCAGAATATCGGCCAGCTCCTGCGGGGTGGAACCCACTGCCGCACAGAGTTCCATCTGCTGCCGCAGCCAGCCGCTGCCGTCACAGAGCACCCCATCGCTGACCAGCACCACGATGCTGTTTTCTGACAATGTTGTTGACTCCTGCCGTCCCACAACGCCGGACAGTATGCCCACCGGCAGACTGCTGCCTTCCAGTTCTTCCGCCTTTCCCTGCCGCATTACAAAGGTTGGACAGGCCCCTGCCTTGAACAGCCGAGCCCGTCCGGTAAACAGATCTACCGTGACAAGATCCAGCGTGGCTCCGCTCTCTTCATCACTTTTCAGAGCCAGCGCTACATTCACCAGCCGAGCGGTGCTGGATGCGGAAAATCCCGCTTTGAGAAGCCGGGCAGCAAGACTGGCCGCCAGATTTCCGTCAATGGCAGCCGGACGGCCAACTCCCATACCGTCGCAGAGCATCAGATGTGCATTTCCGAAGGTATCACAAAACTGTTCGGTTGCATCGCCGCAGGCTCCGGGCTTTGCCGAATGGGATGCCAACCCGAATACCGGATAATACACTGCCTGTTCATTGGCTCTCAGCAAGCTGACTGCTCCGCAGTGGTCAATTTGAAACACACCCAGCGGACGGCGGCAGATACGCTGCGCTTCATCCCGCAGTTGTTCCAGTTCCTCCTGTGAAAATATAGTGCGGCTCACAGTGACCAGAATCCGCATTCGTCCGGTGGTTTCATATCCTACCTGAATTTCCAGTGGTTCCAACCCAATGGAAGCAAACAAAGAAGATAATCGGGCGGTTTTGCCCTCATCCGGTGCCAGGCTCTGGCCCAACTGTTCCGCCATTCCGGCCAGTGCCCCGGCCATAGCAGTATATTGTTCGGTCACTGCTTCCCGCATTGCTCCGGCTTTTACTCTTCCTTCCCGTCTGCTTCGATACAGAGTATATGCCCGGCTGGATGCGCTGCATAATTCTGCCGGATGAATGCACCGGGAAAATGTTCCCGGAAGCTGTTCGATCGACACCTGTCCTCCTTCTTCCAGCATTGGCTTTAAATTGAAAAATCCATCCATTGTGTCGTTGTAACTTTCCACCCAACAGCTTTCTTTCTGCGCGCAATGACTGCAAAGATCCCGGGTCACCTGTTCCACCACCCAGTTGAATGTCTCTCCTTTTTTGGGCATACTTTCATAGACCTTGTCCACCGTATCTGCAATATCCGTCAATGCTTCCGCCACCAGTTCCAAACGTCCTGCTGCTCCGGTGATCTGCGAACGCTGTCCGGCACCGGCTGCACTTTCAGCATGACCGGGCATAGCCGCCAGCCAGCGGCGTGGCATGCCCAAAAACAGCCCCTCTGCCAGCACAGCACTGCCCAAAAAGCCCAGTGCCAGCATACTGTCCGGTGCAGCCAGACTTCCAAATACACAGCTGCTCAAAAATACGGCACCGCTTCCGGTCCGCTCGCCGGGTATGACCCAGCCTGCCGCCAGACAAGCCGCCGCCAGACCCAGACCGGCAAAACAGAATTCCGGACGGGCCGCAGATAAGATCATACCGCCTGCAATACAAAACGCTGCACATTCCCGGGTTCTGCCCCGATATGCCAGCACCAAACCAAATGCACCCAAAAAAGAAATGGCCGGCTGAAACGGACCCGGCAGCAGACAAAGCGTCGGCACGCAGGCCAACCCCATCAGAATCCCCTGCGGTGGAATTGGTCCCAGCCAACCGGTCCTGCTGCTGCGCATCCGATGCAGCAGTATTCCGAATCCAGCTGCCAGCAGTGTTTCACCCAGAGTTGCAACCGCTTGGGCAGGACTGGAAAGCCCGCTTACAGAAAGCATAAGCTGCACCGTTAAAAAAACGCCGCAGCCGCCGACCACTCCGGGGAATATTGATTTTCGAAAAAGTGCCCGGCCCGCAAGTGCCGCCATTACTGCGGCTATGTAACGCATACTTTCGCTGATCGGCGCAAACATCAAATAGCCCAGTGCCGCACCGGCTGCTGTACTGACCGTATAGGGTGCCCCCGCGCCCATCACCAGTCCCAGCCCCAAGGGCCGCAGACCGTTGAATATTTTTCCGGCGGACAGTATCAGACCGCTCAGAATTGCTGTCATCTGCCAAATGGCTGGTCCTGCTGCGGAAATCCGCCGGGTCAGCACCTGCCTGTGTAGGGTTTGATTCATCTTTTCCACCTCATTATTTTTTGTCGCGGGCGGCGGCGCGGGCCCTTCGGGGACAGAAGGCCGCGCCGCGACCAACGCGGATCGAAAGCAGAAACACAGCTGCATTTCTGCCCGTGGTCTTCAGTATATGCGGCGGCAAATGCGTTTTTTGCCGCAGTTCATGGAAGATTCAAAACAATACAGAAGAACCCTCCCAAACACAAAATGGGAGGGTTCTTTGGTATTTCAGCGCCAGAACACGGCTCTTTCGCCCTTTGCAACAGAAAAATCCGGCAATCGGGGCAGTTGTACTCAAAATTTGAAGCTTGCCGTTTTAACAAACCGGTCTTTGTCTGTTTACCATTGATTTTAACGGAACACTTGCCTGATTGTTGCTAATTGCCGATTCGATATTCTGAGCGCAGCGAAAGATCTTTCCCTCCTTTAGCTCTCAGCAATCGCTGACTCCCAGATTCTTCGTCTCTGCGTTCCTCAGAATGACAAGGCTTTATGGTTTCCTCATCTCTCCTGTCATCCTGAGCGCAACGAAGGATCTTTCCCGCCTTTACCTCTCAGCAATCGCTGACTTCCAGATTCTTCGTCTCTGCGTTCCTCAGAATGACAAGGCTTTACGGTTTCCTCATCTCTCTTGTCATCCTGAGCGCAGCGAAAGATCTTTCCCGCCTTTACCTCTCAGCAATCGCTGACTCCCAGATTCTTCGTCTCTGCGTTCCTCAGAATGACAAGGCTTTACGGTTTCCTCATCTCTCTTGTCATCCTGAGCGCAGCGAAAGATCTTTCCCGCCTTTACCTCTCAGCAATCGCTGACTCCCAGATTCTTCGTCTCTGCGTTCCTCAGAATGACAAGGCTTTACGGTTTCCTCAT
>SAMEA104404097__coassemble_2198_pt1 | contig 14020 bp, 14 predicted proteins | sample SAMEA104404097__metabat2_low_PE_069 | metagenome-assembled genome bin SAMEA104404097 (sample SAMEA104404097) | Balaenoptera acutorostrata
ATGAAGTTGACACCCACAGCTTTTGCGGCACGGTCCAGAGCTTTGGCGTAATCCACAGGATCAGCGTCGGGGGCACTGGCCAGCAGCATGGCGATGGGGGTCACGCTGATGCGCTTGTTGATGATGGGAATGCCGTAGTCGGTGCTGATCTTCTCAACGACCGGTACCAGACGGGCGGCTTTGGTTACGATTTTGTTGTAAATTTTCTCACAGGCCTTTTTGGGGTCCGGATCGGCACAGTCCAGCAGGCTGATGCCCATGGTTACGGTGCGAACGTCCAGGTTCTCGCCGTTGATCATGCCGATGGTTTCCATAATATCATGGGTGTTGATCATTGCGAATGGCCTCCCTTAAATATGATGCATTGCGTCAAAAACTTCCTGACGGGTCAGATGAATCTCCATGCCCATCTGTTTGGTCAGTTCTTCCAGACGAGAGCGCACAACGCCCATATCGGCCACGCATTTGGACAGATCAACCAGCATAATCATGCAGAACATATCCTGCATGATGCTCTGAGTGATGTCCTCGATGTTGATGTTCAGTTCAGCACAGACTTCACTGACTTTGCTTACAACACCAACGGTGTCTTTACCCACAACAGTAATAACAGCTTTCATAATGGAAAACTCCTCCCTTTTTATGAGACCCGAAAAAACCGGGCCCCATCCCTCTGATTAAATGTTGCGTTAGGGCTATTATAACAGATTTTACTGGGAATTTGTTTACTTTACGGTTAAATTTTTTTATAATAGGGAAAAGCCCCCGCAAAATCCGGCACAGAAAGTCGGAAATAAAACGGGGACAGAGAGGGTAAACCGATAAGGAAAGACTGCTGAAACTTTTGGAAGAAAATGCACGGCTGTCAGTGGAAAATCTGGCTGCTATGCTGAACGAGACCCCTGAGGCGGTTGCGGCCGCGATGGATGATTACGTCAAAAAAGGCGTGATCCGGGGCTATAAAACGCTCATTGATTGGGAAACCGCCGGTGCAGACCGGGTGAAGGCGGTGATTGAACTCAAAGTACGGCCCAAGAAGAGCCGCGGTTTTGATGAGATCGCTTCGGCTATTGCTGAGATGGAGGAAGTACAGAGTGTACTGCTCATGAGCGGTGCATACGACTTGCAGCTGCTGATCAGCGGACACAGCTTTGAAGAAATTGCACTGTTTGTGGCAAAGCGCCTGTCCCCACTGGATGACGTGCTGTCCACTGCAACCCATTTTGTACTGCGCACTTATAAAAAGGACGGTGTGCTCTACGGTGATGAGGAGACCGACGAGAGGGAGTGGGTCACACAGTGATGGATTACAATAAGGTTATTGCGCCCGCTGCTGCGGCCATGCGTCCCTCCGGCATTCGAAAGTTTTTCGATATTGCTGCTGAGATGGATGACTGCATCAGTCTGGGTGTGGGTGAGCCGGATTTCAAAACGCCCTGGCGCATCCGGGATGCAGGTATCAAGAGCCTGGAAAAAGGCAAGACCAGTTACACCGCCAATGCCGGCATGAAAGAGCTGCGGCAGGAAATTGCCGGATATATGGACCGCCGTTTCGGCCTGGAATATGACCCGCTTACTGAAATGCTGGTGACCATCGGCGGCAGTGAAGCCATTGATATGTGCATCCGAAGCCTGGTTCAACCCGGCGATGAGGTCATCATCCCCGAACCCTGCTTCGTATGCTATCAGCCTATCACCACCCTGACCGGCGGTGTTCCAGTGCCGATCCCGCTGAAAGCAGAAAATGAGTTCCGCCTGACGGCTGCCGAGCTCAAGGCTGCAATCACGCCAAAAACCAAACTGCTGGTTCTGCCGTTCCCCTGTAACCCCACCGGTGCAACGATGGAGCGGGAACATCTGGAAGAAATTGCAGAGGTTCTGCGCGGTACCGATATCATGGTGCTGTCGGATGAAATCTATGCAGAGCTGAACTATGGCAAAGAACGTCATGTGAGCATTGCATCGCTGCCTGATATGGCCGAGCGTACGGTTGTGGTCAATGGATTCTCCAAGGCATTTGCAATGACCGGCTGGCGTCTGGGCTTTGCCTGCGGACCGGCTCCCATCATCAAAGTGATGACCAAGCTGCATCAGAACTGCATCATGTGCGCCCCCACCACCAGCCAGTATGCGGCTGTTGTGGCTATGCGGGAATGTGACGATGAGGTAGAGCGTATGCGTGAAGAATACGATATGCGCCGCCGTCTGGTGCTCAAACGGCTCAATGAAATGGGCCTGCCCTGCTTTGAACCCAAGGGTGCATTTTATGTGTTCCCCAATATCGGCGCTACCGGTCTGAAGAGCAATGAATTCTGTGAGCGGCTGCTTTATTCGCATAAGGTTGCCATCGTTCCCGGCACTGCTTTTGGCGAGTCGGGTGAAGGTTATGCACGAATCAGCTATGCTTACTCGGTGAAGCATCTGAACGAGGCACTGGACCGAATCGAGGCATTCTTGAAGGAACTGCGGGCAGAACAGGCATAAACGTTTTGCTCTTTAATAAAAACTGTGAGGTGTTTTGAATCATGAAACAGGTCACTGTTATCGCACCGGCGAAGCTCAATCTGACGCTGGACGTGACCGGGATACTGCCCGGCGGCTATCATGCCCTGGACATGATTATGCAGACGATTACGCTTTATGAGCGGGTGACCCTGCGTAAAAGTCAGGGAATGTCACTGCGTCTGCCCGGCAGCAAGGTGCCCCCCAACGACAAAAATACCGCAATCAAAGCGGCACTGGCTTTCTTCCACTACACAGGGCTTTTGGCTGGCGTGGATATTGAAGTGCATAAGGTGACACCGGTTCGGGCCGGTATGGCCGGCGGCAGTGCGGATGCAGCTGCTGTTCTGGTGGGCCTGAACGCATTGTACAATGCCAAGCTCTCGATGAGCGAGCTTTGTGCGATTGGTGCAACCATTGGTGCAGATGTACCCTTTGCTCTGATGGGCGGCACTTGTCGTGTGCAGGGCATTGGTGACATGATGAAACCGCTGCCGCCCTGCCCGGATTGCTGGTTTACGGTAGTCATGCCCAGCGTGGGCGTGAGCACCCCGGCTGCATTTGCTGCTTATGATGAAGTGGGCAGTTCGGTGCATCCGGACACTGCTGCTGCCGAACAGGCAATTCGTGACGAAGATCTGTCTGCTCTGTGTGCTGCAACCGGAAATGCACTGGAAGAGTGCAGTGGAGCTAAGGAGACTGGACACATCAAGCAGCTGCTCACCAAAAACGGTGCTCTGGCCAGCCTGATGACCGGTTCCGGTTCGGCTGTGTTCGGAATCTTTGATTCGGAGGCAAAGGCAAAGGCTGCGGCCGATGCACTGAAATCCGAGTATAAGCAGGTTTATCTGACAAAGCCCGACCGGGGCGGTGCACGGGTGCTTCCCATGCGTCCCAGAAAACCCGCTGTAAAATCGGTATAAATCGGAATAAACTGGAAAAAGCACGTCCATACTTCTGGCAGTAAAAGCCAAAAGGAAGGACGTGCTTTTTTGATGCGGCAATACTTAACAAAACAGGAAAATCAAATTCGGATCAGTGTGTTTTTGGGACTTCTGCTGGCAGTGCTTTTCTGCTGCCGGTTTTCAGCTTTTGCACAGACTGCTCAGGTGGTGCGGGCCGATACCTTGCGGCTGCACATCCGGGCAAATTCCGATTCAGTGGAAGATCAGCGACTTAAGCTCACTGTGCGGGACGCGATTTTGCAGGAGGCGGGCAGTCTGTTTGCACAGAGCGGCGGCAAAACCGAAGCGCTCACGGCTGCAACCGAGAGCTTGCCTCAGATTGAAGCGCTGGCCCGAAAAACCCTGGCAGAATCCAACTGCTTTTTGCCGGTGCAGGCATCGGTGACCCGGATGTATTTTGATACTACGGCGTATGATGGTTTTACCCTCCCGGCGGGTGAATACGACGCTCTGCGGCTGGAAATCGGGAGCGGAGCAGGACACAACTGGTTCTGTGTGCTGTATCCCGGCCTGTGCATCCCGGCGGCAGAAGGAGAGGCTTTGTATCCCGAACCGGCCGAGCAGGAGCTTGTTGAAAAGACCCCGGAGATCCGTTTTGCCGTTCTGGAACTATTTCAAAAGCTATTTCGGAAATGACAGATCAATGAAGCAGCTCGGGAGAACGCAAGAGTGAAAACAGATAGCGAAGTACTTCATCCAAAGAGGAATAAGTTTGCTTTTGCAGCTCAGGGGAGTATGGTGGCATAGAATTGATATCAAAAGAAATATTCTGCTGCTGTATCCAATTTAGGAGAGTTTGCTGCATTTCTGAAATTCGAAATTGAAATTGTGACGGTGTAAGGTCTAAATCAATAGAAATACAACAGGTGAAAAAGTTGGAATCAGGAGAAAATGCAATTTCTAAAATGGTTCCATAGTCTTTTGAAAAGTAGAAAAGCAAATTTAAACCCATTTTAAAAAGATGATGCTGTTCTGCCTGATAGTCAGAAATTTGAGGAGTTTTTAATAAACATTCTCGAAGTTCCTGAAGTAGAACATCTCCATTATCCGGAAAATGAGAGGTTCCCTGATAAGCTGCCATTTCTCTAAAAATATACAGCTGTTGATGAGGTGGTAAAAGACCCATCTTTGCTTTTGCAATCATTTGCATAAGCTCTTGTTTCGTGCTTTCGCGAATCAAATAGTCACTGGATAAATTCAACAATCAAATCACCTGAATATTCTAAGACAACTAAAACCAATATATTGGTATTTTAATATATAATATACCATAATTTATGGTTGGTCAAATTGTACACTGGTAATAACAGGAGGAAAAACGGAATGGTGTACAATTTTGGACCGAGGCTTATTGCGCTTCGAAAACAGCGGGGATGGTCGCAGAATGCACTGGCACAACGGATTGGAAAATCCGATTCTGCAATCGGAACGTATGAAAATGATGCAGCTGTTCCGTCTCTTGAGACAGCATCTGCATTGGCGGATGTGTTCGGTGTGTCGATGGACTATCTTCTGGAAGGGGAAAAGTGTGAAACCCTGTCGCTGAAAGGGCTGAATGAAAAACAGGTTCAGCTTTTAACAGAACTTGCCCGAGAGTTTGCAAGTCCTTCTGGAAGCGGCCCAGCAATCAGTGATATACAAAAAGAACTTCTCAGCAGGATTATAGAAGAATTTGTTCGCTGAAAAAACATAAAAAAGAGGAAGCTGCGTTTGATACAGCTTCCTCTTTTTTAACGATTTAATAATGATTACAGGCTGGCAGAGCAGGATGCGCAGTCGTCCGAAGCGCCGCACTCCTCAGTATCAGCAGTACGCAGAGCTTCCGGGTGATTCTTTGCCAGTTCCGGGTCCAGAGCCTCGGCAACCTTAATCATCAGGGCGCACTCAATGCGCTTGCGGAAGACACGGCAGCCGTACTCGTAAGTGCCGTGAATATCACCAGTAGCGTGCAGAGCGTTGGCTGCACAGCCGCCGGAGCAGTACAGACGTGCCCAGCAGTCCTTGCAGTCGGGGCGGGCATAGACGTTGCAGAGTTTGAACTCATCACGCAGTGCGGTGTTGGTTACGCCGTCCCATACGTTGCCCAGCTTGTAGTTCTCGTCACCAACGAACTGGTGGCAGGGGTACAGGTCGCCCCAGGGGGTAACGGCCATGTACTCGGTTCCGGAACCGCAGCCGGAAATGCGCTTGTAGATGCAGGGACCGTGCTGCAGGTCGATCATGTAGTGATAGAAGGTAATGGGCTTGCCTTCCTTTTCACGGCGCAGCATATCGGTGGCCAGCTTCTCGTACTCGTTGAACAGGACCGGCAGGTCTTCTTCGGTCAGAGCGGAGGGGCTGGAAGGATCGGTAACAACCGGTTCCATGGACAGCTCACGGAAGCCCAGATCATCGGCCATGTGGAACAGGTCCTTGGTGAAATCGGTGTTGAAGTGGGTGAAGGTGCCGCGCATATAGTAGCCCTGACCGCCGCGCTTCTCAACCAGCTCCTGGAACTTGGGAACAATGCGGTCATAGCTGCCGTTGCCGTGGATGTCTACGCGGAAACGGTCGTTGACTTCCTTGCGGCCGTCCAGAGACAGAACCACGTTGTAGCACTCCTTGTTTGCCCACTCGATGACTTCATCGGTGATGCCGATGCCGTTGGTGGTCAGGGTGAAACGGAAGTTTTTGCCCTTTTCCTTTTCAATGCTGCGGGCGTAAGCAACCAGCTGCTTGCAGACCTCAAAGTTCATCAGAGGTTCACCGCCAAAGAAGTCAACTTCCAGGTTGCGGCGGGTGCCGGAGTTTTCCACCAGAAAATCCAGAGCACGCTTACCGGTCTCAAAGCTCATGATGCCGGCCTTGCCGTTGAATTTGCCCTGAGCGGCAAAGCAGTAGCTGCAGTTCAGGTTGCAGACGTGGGCAACATGCAGGCAGAGAGCTTTGACCACAGTGCTGCGGTTCTTGAAATCGAAAGCCTTGTCGGCGTAGGTATCTTCGGTGAACAGACGGCCCTGCTGACGCAGATCTTCGATGGCTTCGAGGCAGCCGTGGATCTCTTCGGCAGTAACTTCGGGCTTGTCAGCGTACTTGGTCAGCAGCTCAGAAGTGATTTCCTGCTCGTTTTTGCCGGCATCCACCAGAGCGATTGCGTCGTATGCCAGCTCGTCCACTGCGTGAACGCTGCCGCTGTATACGTCCAGCACAATGTTGTAGCCATTCAGTTTGTATTGATGGATCATGTTGATACTCCTTAAAATCCGTAAAGAAAAGCGGGGGCTTGTTCAGCCGCCGCCGGTGAAACATAAAAATAGCCGGGAGCCGCTTAAAGCACCCCGGCTAAAATGCAAACAAAATTACTTGTCGGCCTTCTCGCAAGCCTGGTTTGCGATACCGCAGCTGGTCTTGCATGCGCTCTGGCAGGAAGTCTGGCACTCGCCGCAGCCGCCGTTCTGAACGCTCTTTGCCATGTCACGGGTGTTGAGAGTCTGAATATGGTTCATGAAAAGTCCCTCCTTCTGGGTGGTTTTGAGTTTTGAAAACTCAATGTTCAGCTATTATAATACACGCACGGGCGGGTTTTTGTCAAGCCAAAAACCCATCCCTGTGCTGCAAAATGCGCAGAAATCCCGGTTTCCGGCAATGGGAATGGTGCAGGTTTGTTCCGCTCTCTGCAAGGCTTTGTGCAATCCGCGCAAACTCAGACCCGATCACCTCACCGGGAGCAAGCAGAGGCACACCCGGCGGATAGGCCCAGATATATTCTGCCGAAACAGCACCGACAGCCTCACCGAGGGACAGTTCACAGGCAGGTTCCCGAAGAGCTCGTCCAATGGGCAGTACCGCTTTTCCAGGACGGGGGAGCACGGTGGGTGCAGCGGGAGAAGCGGAGGTGGATTCGGAATCCAATGTAAGCAAAGCCTGAGCAAAACGAAGAATAGCGTTCCGGTCATCGGCGGGGCTGGTCATAGCCAGATTGATCGATCCGCAGGCCATTTCGGTTTCAAAGCCAAACCGTTCCCGCAGAGCGGCAGCCAGCGAGTGACCGGTCCAGTTGGTGCCAGCAGTGGAAACAGCCAGCTTGCCCGGATCAAAACCAAACATGTCCGGATGATCGGCCAGTGAATCCGAACCGTGGCAGAGTACACGCAGCTTTTTTAGCGGCAGAATGGCTTTATCAAAATCAGAAAGTGTTTCGGACCAGTTGGCAAACAGCTGGGCACCCTGTTCCCGCAGCAGACCGGTGCAGCCGTCCAGGCTGGCCAGCAGGGGATAACTGGGAGAGCTGGTCTCAAAAATATCCAGCTGACGTTCTACCTCATCCGGGTCTGCCAAACTGTTTTTGCCCAGGTGCAAAAGGGCGGTCTGGGTAAAGCTGGGCAGGGTTTTGTGAGCACTCTGAACCACCAGATCGGCACCAAGCCGGACTGCACTCATCGGCCAGCCTTCAAAAAGACCCAGGTGTGCACCGTGCGCCTCATCCACCAGCAGAGGAACGCCTTTTTCGTGGCAGAGAGCCGCAATGGTGCGAATGTCGGAAATTGCGCCCTCATAGGTGGGACTGGTGAGTACCAGACAGGCGGCATCCGGAACTTCATACAGAGCGGATTTGACCTGTTCAGGCGAAAGGCTGCCGTATACACCGAATACCGGATCGACCGGCGGTGTGAGCCAGTGTACCGAAAGTTCGCCCAGTTCTACCGCATGGTAAACCGCTTTGTGACAGTTGCGGGCGGCAAGAATGGTGCTCCCGTGTCGGGCCAGTGCCCGAATACCGGCGAGCAGACCGCAGGTGCTGCCGTTGACCAGATACCAGGTGCGGGCGGTTCCATGCAGGGTAGCGGTGCGGTCCATGGCATCGGCCAGGATGCCCTCGGCTTCATGCAGATCATCCACGCCCGGAACTTCGGTCATATCCCAACCGGTGGGTGCGGCAAGGTCCGGCGCAGGAGCCAGCCGCCGTTTGTGACCCGGCATGTGGAGGGGATAAAGCCCTTTGCGGGCGTAGTCGTTCAGCTGATTTTCCAGAATTGAGTGGTTACTCAAGCGCTTCGTCCTCCGTTCCGTTTGCACGCATCCGGCGTGCCCAGATAAACTCAATAATGATGGCGGAAATCGCACACAGGATGCCGCCCACTGCAAACACCCACCAGTGGCTGTTCCAACCGCCTTTCGAGAAAGTCGAAAGAGCAATGTAGGCAGCAGTGGCAGTGAGCATGATGCCGCCGCAGATAGTGCCGGTTAGATCTTGTCTTTGCTTGTAAGCAGGGGTGTTGTGCAGATTGTATTTTGCAATGTTGTACTTGTCGTTTTGAATCCCGGCCCAGGTCAGTGCTGAAGAGGCACCGCCGATGATCCAGAGAAAGACAGCCACACCCAATACACCAAGACCCAGCTGTTCCAGCGGTTCTTCCAATGCAACCAGCAGCACAACTGCGCCCAGAATGGCAGCCACCGGAGCGGCAATCAGCCAGACAAAGCGGCGGGAAAAAGCTTCTTTTTGCTCAGTAGTATAAAAATTTTCCAGGACCGGGTTTTTCTTGCGGAATTGCTCTTCCCGGATGCCCGCAACAATAAAGAGTGTCGCCGCAACCAGAATGCAGAGCAGCAAAAGCGCAGCTCCGATGGATTCTAAAGACTGCGGCCAGCCTTTTTGCAGCATGATGCCGTCCCAGAGCGGTGTAAGACCCACGCCAAACAGGATAAGCGCAACTCCGCCGCTGATGAGGGAGGCAAACCAGTTCATGAACCGGTCGTATCCGGCGGCATCCTCGCATTTTTCCTGGCGTACGCTGCCCCGCAAAAGCGTGTCGAGATCGGTATGGAACAGGTCGCAAAGAATCAATAAAGTACCCATTTCGGGTAGAGTAAGGGCGGATTCCCATTTGCTCACGCTCTGGCGGCTCACCGAAAGCTGTTCCGCCAGCTTTTCCTGACTCCATCCGTTCTGTGCGCGCAGGTATTGAATATTTTCGGCAAAGCAGTTGTTCTTTTGATTTTCAGTCATGAGGAAGGACCCCTTTCGTTGTTCTTTTCTGATTTGATTGTACCGGGAATAGGGGTGCGTCGACCACCAATTTGGTGTTGCATTTGCCGAAAAATGCCGCAATTTTAAGTTGCGGGGGTGTTTTTTTCAGTATAACACGGCTTTTTACGGATGAAAACCCTAAAAACAGTCCTTAGAACACAAAGAGAAAACAGGGAACGGCCGAGCACATGGCTGCATAAGATGAACACGAAGGAGGGATGCTTTTTATGGCACAACCAAAATATTATGGAATCGTATTGCAGAATGGAAGCAGTGGACCGGACAGCGCTCTGGTGCAAAGCTGGCTCAACGGTGTTCTCAACACAAGCCCGATCACGGTGGATGGCAAGTTTGGTTCCGGCACGGCCCAGGCTGTGAAGGATTTCCAGAAACAGGCGGGTCTTACCGAAGACGGAAAGGTGGGACAGAATACCTGGAATGCACTGTATACCGCCTATGCGGCGATTCATGGTGCGGGCGAAATCTATCCCGGTATTGCGGTGCGGTCCGGCAATCGGGGAGCGGTTGTCGAAAGTATGCAGAGCGATCTGAACGTGGTAGGCAAGGTGTACACTGCGATTCCTTCGCTTACCGAAGACGGAAAATTCGGCAGCGGCACCGGTACAGCTCTGCGGATCTTCCAGAAGCTGTTCAATCTGTCCTCGGACAGTGTGATGGGCGAGGTGAGCTTTAACAAACTGGCCGAGGCAACCGCAGCAGTGGGAGCGAGTGCACCGCTCCAGGTGCCGGCCCCCTATGGAGGAACGGCGCTGAAAAACGGTTCTACCGGTGATGAGGTGCGGATGGTCCAGAGCTTCCTGTCAGTACAGGGCGGGTGCGTTCCGGTTCCGACCATTGACGGACAGTTCGGTCCCAATACCGAAAGCTCGGTCAAAGCTTTCCAGAAAAAGGCCGGTCTGACGCAGGATGGCATCGTCGGGAACCAAACCTGGAACGCTTTGCGCAACGCATTCAACCAGAGCTTGTAAACGATTCAAAGGCCCGTTCCGACTCGCCCCCGGAACGGGTTTTTTGGAAAAGAAGTGAATAAAAAGAATTTGCAAACAAGGCTTGTGCCTTGCCCTGTGGCGGAAAATCCGATATAATCAATATAAAAGAATCGGGCCAAACATACGAAGCAAAAGAACCCTTTTAAAGATCGGAAAAAATCATGATAGACGGACAAGCCATAAAAGAAGCAATGGTAAAGGCTCTCAAAAAGCTGAGCGTTCAAAAGGGATTTGACAAGGTTACGGTGTGTGATATCACAGCGGCCTGCGGATTGGGACGACAGAGCTTTTATTATCATTTTGAGGATAAATATCATCTTCTGCGTTTTGTGCTGGAACAGGAAACCTTTTTTCACTGCGAAAAAGCGGCAGCTGGGATGAGTGGGTCGCTCAATTGGAACAGGTACTCGAAATCATGGAAAAAGACCGCAGATTTTACACACGTTTGCTGAATGTGGAGTCTGTTACATTCTGTAATACACTGAGTCAGGCTTTGCAGCGGCAGTTTTTGTATCTGGACGATCAGATCCCCAAAAACTGCACCGATTCAGATGCACAGCGTTCGTTCGATGCCCGGTTTTATGCATTGGGTTATACCGCTGTTATTGCCCGCTGGGCACAGGAGGAAATGCAAATCTCTGCTGAAGAGCTCTCCGCTCGGCTGATCCATATGGCAGAGAGCAGTGAGCGGGTTTCATATTATCGAAACATAGAAAACAGACAAATTTGAAAACAGGATCATTCGGTGTACGCCTTGTCGATTTCGGCAGGGCGTATTTTAAACAGAAAGGAGTGCGGGCTGGATGCTTCAGCTGGTACTGGGAACATCAGGAACAGGAAAATCAGAATATTTGATGGAACGGATTCGGGAACGGGTCCAAAATGGGCAGAAAAGCATGCTGCTGGTGCCGGAACAGTTTACATCCTCCACAGAAAGCCGCATTTATAAGGCGCTGGGAGACGAGGGCTCGGGACTGGTGAGCAGTTACAGTTTTTCAAGCCTTGCCGAAAAACTGCTCAAGACGTACGGCGGTGTAGCGGTAAAGAGTCTGACCGAAGCAGGCCGTGTGGTGCTGGTGCGCCGTGCGGTGGAAAGTGTATCGGACAGCCTGCGAATGTACAGCCGTCATCGGCACAGTACTGCATTTTATGTGAAGTGTGCCGAGACCCTGAACGAATTTAAGAGCGCCGGTATTACGCCGGTTCAGCTGGAAGAACTTGCCGTTAATGCGGATGTGGGCAAGGATAAGCTGTCGGAGTTGGCAATCATCTTTTCTGCCTATGAAGCACTTCTGGAGGGTGCTGCGATGGACCCGTCCGACCGGCTGGAACTGGCAGCGAAACAGGCAGAACCGGAATTTTTTGAAGATACTGCTATTTTTGTGGATGAGTTCGACACATTCAACGCTCCCAAACGGAGCCTTTTGCAGAAAATTCTGCTCTGGGCTCCCAGTGTGTCGGTGGCGCTCTGCTGCGACGGTATTGTGGATGAGGAGCAGGGCCTGGGTCTGTTCAGCGGTGCCAAGCAGGTTGCAGCAACACTGCGTGCAATGGCCCGCAAAAACGGGGTGTCAGTGGCAGCACCGGTGATTTTGGATACCGATTGGCGGCACAAAGATTCACCGGCTTTGACAGCACTGGGCAGCATTCTGCGGGGCGAAGAACCGGAGGAGTGCCCCAAAGCAGAGGGAAGCATTACCTTGCTGCGCACCGAAACCCGGGCCGAAGAGACAAAACAGGTAGTGGCCGCCATTGGTGAAATGGCCCGGCAGGGAATGCCTTATGGTCAAATGGCGGTGATCTGCCGGGACAGTGACGAATATCTGGCACCGCTTCGGTATGAGCTGCGGCTGGCAAATATTCCTTTTTTCTTTGACGGAGCAACCACCGCCGAGCAGACTGCACCGCTTCGGATGATCCGTGCCTTGCTGGGACTTTTGCGCCGAGGACTGTGCAGTGCCGAAATTCTGGCTGCTGCAAAAACCGGTTTGGTGGATCTGCCGGAACAGCAGCTCTGTGCGCTGGAAAACTATGCCTATACCTGGCAGCTTTCCTCGTCTCAGTGGCGGGAGACGTTCACCCTGTCACCGCGAGGATTTGCGGCAGAAGATCGTCCGGAAGACAAGGAACAGTTGGCATTGGCCGAATCGGCCCGGGCATTTTTGGTTCCGATTCTGGAAGAATTCTGCGCCCGGTGCAAGAATCAGCCGGCAGATGTGCTGAGCCGGCGAATTTATGAAACCATGTGCAATCTGGGTGGTGAAAAACGGATTGTGGAGACCGCCGAAGAACTGGCTGCAACGGATGGCATCCCGGCACGGGACGAAACCCTGCGTTCCTGGAATCTGGCGGTGCAGCTTCTGGACCAGCTGGCTTTGCTGCTGGAAGATGAAAAACTGCCGCCGGTGCGGTATGCCGAGCTGTTTGAATTGCTGGCCCGCACCTCAGACCTGGGTCATATTCCGCAAAGTCTGGATTCGGTGATTTTTACTACAGCCAGCCGCATGCGGCTTGACAACATTCAGTGCTGCTTTGTGATGGGCCTTGCAGAGGGTGAGTTCCCCCGGGTCCCGGGCGAAGCGGGTCTGCTGACTCATGCCGAGCGGGAGAGTATCATCCGGCAGAATGTGGAAATGCCCGACTGTTTCGAGAGCCAGATGGGCCGGGAACATGTAAGCTTTTACAAAGCCCTGACAGCAGCATCCAAGCATCTTTGGCTCAGCTGGACTTCCGGCAGTCAGGCATTGCCGATTACGGCGGCACTGAGTACTGTTGTACGGGATCTTGCACCGCCGGAACCGCCGCAGCGCTTGGAAATGCTGGCTTCTACGCCGGGGGCCACTTTGGATTTGCTGGGCCAGACCTGGCAGCCGGGCAGCAGTGAAACAGCGGCCCTTTACCGGGCACTGGACGAAAATCAGGATGGTCAGGAATTGCTGGAACCCATTCGGCACGCAGCGGAAAACATTCCCTTCCGGGTAAAAGACCGGGAGCTGATGGAGGGATTGCTGGGCCCGGGTATGCGGCTTTCGCCCAGCCGGATGGAAAAATATTATTCCTGTCCGTTTGCCTATTTTATGGAGTACGTTCTGGGTGCATGTCCGCGCAAACAGGCCGCCCTTACGGCGGATCAGAGCGGCAGCCTGATCCATTATATCCTGGAAAATGCACTCAAGGAGAGTGGTCCCGACTTTAAAAATCTGACCGAGGAAGAATTGGAAGAACTGGCGGGCCGCATTGCTGACCGGTATGTGGCCGAAAATATGCCCGGCGATCAAAAGCGTTTGGGCTATCTGATTGAACGGCTCAAAAAGAGTGCTGCCGGTGTGCTGGCTTTTATTCAAAAGGAACAGCGGCAGGGCAGTTTTGTGCCGGTGGCGTTTGAAATGGGCATCGGAGGCCGGGAAGAACTGGCCCCGGTGGTTTTGACCACGCCGGACGGCCATAAAATCAGTATGGTGGGCAAAATCGACCGCCTGGATGCCTTTGAAAACGACCAGAAAACCTGGCTGCGGGTGGTGGACTACAAAACC
>SAMEA104404097__coassemble_2264_pt1 | contig 13711 bp, 16 predicted proteins | sample SAMEA104404097__metabat2_low_PE_069 | metagenome-assembled genome bin SAMEA104404097 (sample SAMEA104404097) | Balaenoptera acutorostrata
ATCACCGAAGAACTGCGCCAGATTGAAAGCCCCACCAGCATTATTCTGACTCCTTACGATGCATATCGTACTCTGCGTCTGATTTTTCAGTCAACTCCGGTCGGTCGAGTCTGCAAAACCAAGGATATTATCAGTTTTCATCTGGAAGACCGGGTGGACGATGTGCGGGAACAGGTGCTGAAGAACCGTGCGCATGGTTATCCGATTTTGGATACGGACAATCATGTAGTGGGCCTGCTGACCAGACGCCACTTGCTGCAGCCCCGTCGGAAGCGGGTCGTGCTGGTGGACCACAACGAAGCGGCCCAGTCGGTGCCCGGTTTGGAAGAGGCTGAGATTTTGGAGATCATTGACCATCACCGTCTGGCGGATATTCAGACCCGAGGTCCCATCTATGTCCGCAATGAACCGGTGGGCTCTACCAATACCATCATTGCAGGAATGTTCCAGGAACGCGGTCTGCTTCCCTCCACAGCAATGGCCGGTATGATGGCTGCCGCCATTATTTCGGATACCGTTATGTTCAAATCGCCCACCTGTACCAAGCGGGATAAGCAAATTGCCGAGCGTTTGGCACGAATTGCAGATGTGTCACTGGACGAGCTGGGCAAGGAGATCTTCTCCACTTCTCTGGATAATAAGAGCTCCCGGGATCTGCTGTATGCGGATTATAAAGAGTTCCATATTGCGGGTTATAACCTGGCAGTGTCGCAGATCACCTGCGTCAACAATCAGGCAGTAATCGAACGAAAGGAATCCTTCCTGAAAGAAATGCGGAAAATTGCCGAGGAAAAGAAGTTTGACATGGTGATTTTGATGCTGACGGACGTTTTGATGGAAGGAACCCACCTTGTGTACATCGGTGATGACAATATCATCAGCCAGGCATTCAATGTAACACCCAAGGATAATAGTGTGTTCCTGCCTGGTGTTATGAGCCGGAAAAAGCAGGTTATTCCCAGCCTGTCGGCTTTGTGGGGTTAAGTCAAGAACAAAAAAGACCTTCACAGATCGGTTTTTGATCGGTGAAGGTCTTTTTTTAAGAAAAATTATTGGTCACGCAGCATCCAGTCTGCGGCAAGCTGGAGCCAGCCGGTGCATTCCGGCTGAGGACTGCCGGTTTCTTCGGTGGCAAGAGAAAGACCGTGGTTTCCCACAGAATAAATGTGCAGCTCAAACGGGACCTCTGCCCGGCGCAGAGCATTCGCAAACAGCAGTGTGTTTTCTACCGGCACAGCGGGGTCGGTGTAGGTGTGCCAGAGGAAGGTGGGCGGCGTGTCAGCCGAGACCTGATTTTCCAGCGAAAGTTTTTCACGCAGTGTGTCGGCGTCCTCACGACCAATCAGCAGATTATCAAAGGATGCTCGGTGTGCAAATGGGCCGGAGGTGATGACCGGATAGCACAAAACCTGTTTGTTCGGCCGCATCTCTTCGGCAGAAAGTCCGGTAGCGGCCTGAAGTTCCGGTGAATTCCAAAAAACGCCCAGACTGGCCGCCAGATGTCCTCCGGCGGAAAAACCACAAATAAAAATACGATTCGGGTCGATCTCACAGTCTTCTGCGTTGCGGCGCAGCCAGGCAACGGCGTAAGCCGCCGATAAAAGCGAGGCAGGGTATCGGGCAGGTTTGACCGGATAGCGAAGAACACAGGCTGCAAAACCACGGGTACAAAAGGAGAGAGCGATAGGGTCAGCTTCCCGGTCGCTGGTGTAAACATATCCGCCGCCGGGACAGATCAGTACCATAGGTCGGCGGTAATTCGTGTCGAGCTTGTGAGAATTGGAGGGAAGATACAGTTCCAGAAATCCGTTTTGCCGGGGCAGGTCAATGCGTTTGCAGTTCATCAAAACAAATCACGTCCTTTTTTCTGTTTTTAAAATTGGTATGCAATAAAATTTTCGTATCAGAATCATTGATCTCATTATAAAAACAAAATAAAAGCACTGTCAATTATATCGCCGTCATTTCATGTAAAAAAGCTCCCCGTGCTGCCGTTGCTGGCAGTGTGGGGAGCTTTTGAATTATTCTTTTGTGAACTGCAAAAAGCGGAACTGAATGGGAGTTTCCACTGCATCGCACTGAGCCAGCCGCTCAGCACCTTCACGCGGAGTTTTCCAGTAATAGGGGGTCATGCAGAACAGGTCCTGCACAGCCTGGCCGGTTACCCGGATGGAATCTTCTGCATCTACAGCACCCTCATCCGCAAATCCGGGATAGTCTACCTTCTGTACTGGGTTTTCATAGGGGGTGTCATACAGTACTTTTTTCAGACCGAACAGATGCCGAGGGCCAGGTACCGCATAGATCAGCTTTCCACCGGGACGCAGCACTCGCAGAGTTTCTACCCGTGCGAACGGAGCAAATACATTGACTGCCACATCGGCCCATCCGCTCTTGACCGGGCAGGCAAAACAGCTGGCTACCGCGTAACTGCATTCTTTGGAGCCGAGCTTTGCCGCACGGCGTACCGCAGGCTTTGCGATGTCCAAGCCAATCAGTTCAAACGCAAGACCTTGCTGGTTTAGTTCATCCGCAATGGCTCGGCTGTAATAACCTTCGCCGCAGCCCATGTCCAAAATGTGAAGCGGGCCCTTTTGTTTGCGGGCTGCGTCCACACAGAGCTGTGCCAGCGTGTTTGCAAACACGGAATAGTGCCCGGCGTCCAGAAAACGCGCGCGTGCGTCCACCATTTCTTTACTGTCTCCGGGGTCTTTGGCACGCTTTTTCTGCACCGGAAGCAGATGTGCATATCCCTCTTTTGCAAGATCGAAGCTGTGTCCCTTGGGGCAGCGCATGGCACGGCCCAGCTGCATCAGCGGCTCGCCGCACAAAGGGCAGATGAATCCTTGACCGCTCATTCTATTTTCTCTCCCTTCCCCGGCACAGGTCAGGGCAAAAAGAGATCCTTCCGTGCGCTGGGATATAAGTTTTGTTTTCTTAAAATAGTATACAGGCCGTGCCGATGAACGTCAACCGGTACCCCGTTGAATGCTGAAAGGAGTTGCTTAATGGAGAAGAAGTACAAGTAAAAGTGCAGCGATGCAGACAGAACAGATGATGATAAAAGGAGAGGTCCAGTCTGTTTTGGGCGTTGACTTGTTCAAATTTTGAGATGTACTTGGAGAAAGGGGAGAAGAGCGGGATTGTTGTTTGTGCAATAGAGCAATAGGGTCGGATTGATTCAGAATTCGCTGATGAAAATTTTCGATCCAATCAATGTCCTCTTGTGTGCACAAAGCTTCATCAAAGGCACCGGGATCATGTGCAAGATGATTTCGAAAATGGCGCAATCGCATCAGGTTCCGCAGATCTTGATCCCAATTTGCGATTGATCGGGAATAATTCCAGGGAGTGTTTTTCATATCGTTGATATAACAGGTGACACCGGGAGAAGAATCGTATACATCGCAGCATAATTGATCGAGATATTTAAAACTTTCAAAAAATGCATTGTTTAAAGCATTTGCCACGGGTAGTTACCTCCGTTAATATTTGACTTTACCATATGGGATGAAAGTAAAATTGTTAATCGAATTTAGAATGCAGATTGTTATAGATGAAAAAAACAAAATGTTTTGCATTACAACAAAAAAGCTCATCTACACATTGTGCAGATGAGCTTTTTTCTGGCGGAGAAGGAGGGATTTGAACCCTCGCGCCGGTTTCCCGACCTACGCCCTTAGCAGGGGCGCCTCTTCGACCTCTTGAGTACTTCTCCAGAGCAAAGTGAATTAAAAGTAATTCAGTTTTTAAATGGCGGAGAGGGTGGGATTCGAACCCACGGCCCTTGCGGGTCACCGGTTTTCAAGACCGGCTCCTTAAACCACTCGGACACCTCTCCAGGAGTGGCTGTCTGAGTCGCCGCCTCAGATCGCTCACTTATAATAACATGAAAAAACGGGTATGTCAACACTTTTTTAAAATTTTTTGAAAAACTTTTAAAAAATAAATTTTGCTCGAAAGAGGACCCGGTGCAGGGGAACTGCCGGGTCCGATATTCGAGCAAAGACCCTCTATAAAAGGGAGGTCACAATTTGGAATAACCAAAGCTGTTGATTAAAGCTTCGATGCGCTGACCCTTTTTGCACAGGGGGCAGTCCTTTGCTTCATAGCTTTCATAATCAGGCAGATCGGCCGGAGTAAACACCGACTTGATTTCCATACCGTTGATTTTGGGCATTGCACTGTAAATAGCCGAAATGCCGTCCACAATGCCGCCGTAATACCGTACACACTCAATGCTCTTATTGATGGTCTTTCCGGAGCTGACGGATGCCATCAGGATCAGAACATGTTTGCCGGTAATCATGGGCTGAATGTTGTCGCGGAAAATCAACTGGCTGTTGGAGTTGTATTCCGGGGTGACCACATAGATGGTACGGTGCGAATTAAGCGACGTAAAACCACTGCGGGTCAGCTCGTTTGCCAGACAGGTGCCGATGACCTGAGTGCCGTCCAGACAGACGATGGTGTCCACGATAGTGGTGGAAAGATAATTGTGGACCAACTCCTTCGCAACACTGGAAGCCTCGCTCAGACGAGTTTTCAAAGTTGTGATATCGATATAGTAGTTGGTGTGGCTGTGGTTGGTTGCGAAGTGCCCCTTGACGACCTTAAGAGGTACAGTACCGTTGTGTGAATAGATCTTAATCATGCGATTTTCCATCAGGTTCATCCTCCAAACCGAGATAGGCTTGCGAAGTCCCGCAAGCCCTTTTTCTTAGGATACTACATAAGATTGAGAAATACAAGAGAATTATGGAAAAAATATAGTAAAAATTAACAAACAAAAATTACAAATTTCGGTTTCGGATAAACAAAAAGCAGGTCCCACAATAGGACCTGCTGAAAACAGAATGATTTTTATTTCTGCAAAAAGGCGGGAAGTTCCGCCAGAGTGTCGATTACCGGAACTCCGGCAGCAAGCAGACGCTCCCGGCTTTGATGACCGGCAGCGCAGAGAACGCAGCCAACCCCCAGAGCTTTGGCGACCTCGGCATCGTGGAGACTGTCGCCGACCAAAAGTGCTTTTGCAGTGTCCGGGTTGTTCCGGGACAGCCAGTCACGGCCGGCTTCAAGCTTTCCATGTGCGTAAAAATCGCCCTGACCGACCAGTTCTTCAAAGTAACTGGAAAGACCAAAATGCTGCACCTGGCTGCGAAGAGTACCGATTTCACTGGCCGAAAGAATGATTTGCCGGATACCGGCGTTTTGTGCAAACGAAAGAGTGTTTTTCGCGTTAGGGCAAAGCGGACAGGCCAGGCTGCGGGGATTGTAGATTTCGATGAACCGGGCAGCCAAATCCGAATAGGGGTGTCGGTCGAAATTGAAACCGGCCCGGCGGTAATAATCAATAATGGGAAAATCAAAAATTTCCTTGTAGGCGGTGCGGTCATACCGCTGAGAATAGCCGTGTTCTTGCAGCAGCTGATTCAAACAGTCGTTGCAGAGCGAAACATCGTCCAGCAGGGTTCCGTTCCAGTCCCAGATCAGCAGATCAATGGCCATGGTAGCTCCTCCGTTTTTATATCAGGATTCGGTGAACAGACGACGCAAAGTGGGATTGCGTTCAATCAGGCGTACCAGCAAAACGCCCAGCACGCCGCAGGCGATGATTTCGCCGATGGCCACAGAGAGGCCGTTCATCAGAATTACAGGCAGGGTTGCCGGTGCATCCGAGAAGAAAAAGCTGATTTCAAGACCGACAATGACTGCATTGAACAGAATGGGAGGCAGGGCAGCCGGAATAGACAGACCCGCCAACCGCACATTGCGGACAAAATAGGTCACCAGGCACGCTAACAGGGTGGCCAGAGTACCAAAAATCACATCCACCAGGGTGGAGCCCAGGAAGTTGGAGAGGAAGCAGCCCAGCACCAGAGCGGGAATGTATTCTGCACCAAAAACCGGCAAAAGGGTAAGTGCTTCGGCAAATCGAATCTGCACCGGTCCGAAAGAAAGCGGCTGAAAAGCCAGACAGAGCACGATGTACAGTGCAGAAACCAGTCCTCCACGGACCAGACGACGGATGCTGTGGGATTTCATAAAATAATACCTCCGGCAGTTGGATTTTAGCCACACGGCCCTGCCACTTCCGTGTGGTTTACCCGTGTATAACACGGCGAGCATAAAACCCTAAGCTGCTCGACGGGAGAACCCGTATCGTTTTGTATTATACTGATTTAATCGTCAAACTGCAATAAAATTACTGATAAAAACCGGCAAAATGCAGAATTTGAAGAGATCAAGACAAAAGAAATACGGTTATGGAAACTGCCAGAATGCCTAACAATATAAAAAAAGAGACGATTTCGCGCACAATGCACAGAAAAATCATCTCTTTTTTTGTTCAGGTGTTCTGAATGGTTGGCAGATGCCGATTATTCAGCGGAAAATTCAGAAATTTTGCTTTCAGGTTCCGGTTTGGGAATACCCAGATAATCCAGAAGAGCCGGAAGAAGCGCTTCCGTTTCAGCATGACCGCGGTCATAAAGATCTTGCAGTTTGTGAAGATTCTGTTCTGTGTGCGGAACATTTACCGGATCTTTCGGCCGGATCACAAAAACTTTGCCTTCCGCTTCCAGCCGGTCAATCTCGTCCATACGGCGATTATAGAGAGCTGGCTGAGCCAGACAGGCTCCCATCAGTTGGGGATAGCGGCTGTACCGGCGAAGAACCAGACGCTGTGAAGCTTTGGGCAGCGGTTTTTTACGGAAACCCTTCTGACGGGTCAATACCAATACGGCCGGCCCGGTTTCAATGCCCAGATCCTGCGGCAAAGGCAGGGGGTCAGCAATGCCGCCATCCAGACAAACATCGCGGCCTACGCGCACCATGCTGCTCAAAAGAGGCATACTGGCACTGGCACGGCAAGCGGTTAAAAACTCCTGTCCCATCTTTTTGTTTTCATAGAAAATCGGTTTACCAGTGCGGCAATCTGTAGCTACGGCCCAGAGCCGCTGGTTGGAGTTGTAAAAAGTTTCAAAGTCAAACGGCAGCAGATCGTGCGCCATTTCACCCAGGACAAAGTCAAAGTTAAAGAAATTAAATTCCCGCAGCAGATGAATGGGTCCCATGTACCGGGGATCGTGCAGAAAGCGCATATTTGCTTCCAGCGAGCGTCCCGGCTGATGGGATAAATAGTTCAGACCATTCAGAGCACCGGCACTGACACCAACCACCTGGGGCAGGTAAAGATCGTTTTCCATCAGTACATCCAGAACACCGGCGGTGTACAGGCCCCGCAGGGCGCCGCCCTCCAGCAGCAGGATCGGTTGTTTTTTCATTCGATCACATCCTCTCCTGCTCTCATTATAGAACGGCGGCGTCCAAATGTCATTCGACAAAGTGACGGTCGTGTGGAGAAATCAGGGCCATTTAGTGGTAATAACGCCCTAAAGTTTTGTCAATGTCCAGAACGGCACGTTCTGCGCCGCGTGCCACTTTTTTTGCGACTTTTTTCACGGTCCGGCTGTTTTTGCTGGCAGCATAACCGGCGGCTGCCATAGCTGCGGTGGCAGCGGTGAGGCCAACGGCCACCATCATGGAATGATCGTTTTTGTGCATATGATCCGCTCCTTTGTTTTGTAATACAGGGAACAATCGAATTTGTCCCAGTGGGACTAGTGTATCCCGAAAATGTTCCGGCATACATCTTTTTTTGTACAACAAAGTGTGGTAAAATAAGACAAGTAGCATTTGACAGTCCAAATGGACTGTCCCCATTCAAAGGAGGGACCTTTTTGAAATATCAAGCGCCCAAAACGGTGCTCTGCATCCATGATTTATCGGCCCTGGGCCGGTGCAGCATTGCGGTGATCGCTCCGGTGCTGTCCGCAATGGGTCATCAGGCAGTTGTACTGCCGACGACACTGCTTTCGACGCATACAGGCGGTCTGGGAGACCCGGTCATGCAGGACTGTACCGCCTTTGGCCCGCAGGCACTTCGCCACTATCAGGAACTGGGTCTCTCGTTCGATTGCATTTATTCCGGATATCTGGCATCTCCGGAAAATCAAAAATTGGTTTTGGCTGCCTATGAGGCATGGCCGGACGCAGCAAAAATCGCCGATCCGGTTCTGGGTGACAACGGCCGTCTGTATAAGGGTATGGAAAACATGCTGCCTTATATGAAAGAAATCTGTGAAAAAGCCGATCTGGTGATCCCGAACCTGACCGAAGCCTGCCTGTTGATGGATCGTCCGTATCCGCAGCAGGAACTTACGGAGCAGGAGGTTGAGGAAATTGCTGCCGGACTTTCGGGACAATTCAATCAGACACTGGTTACCGGCATTCGGCAGGGACGGGATCTGATGTCCCTGGGCTGCGGCAAACAGAACTTCAAAGTGCGCCGTCTGGCTCTCGACCGGAATTATCCCGGTACCGGCGACCTGTTTGGTGCGGTACTGGCCGGCGCACTGCTGCGCGGCAATGCTCTGTCTGCGGCGGCGGATGCGGCAGCCGGTTTTGTGGCTGATTCCATCAAACACACGGACCCGAATGCAGACCCCGCTCTGGGCGTTTGGTTTGAGCCGATTTTGAATCGCCTGTGCGGCGGAGGTGTGTAATGGCCGTATTGAACATTGTGCTGGTAGAACCCCGCATTCCGGAAAACACAGGAAACATTGCCCGCACCTGTGCTGTAACCGGTGCCCGCCTGCATTTGGTGAAACCGATGGGCTTTGAAGTGACCGATAAGCATCTGAAACGGGCCGGTCTTGACTATTGGCATTTACTTGATATAACATATTATGAGGGCCTTGATGACTTTTTTGAAAAGAATCAGGGCGGCAGCTTTTACTATTTTACAAGCAAAGGCCCCAATCGTTACACAGATGTGGCCTATCCGGACGGCGCCTATCTGGTGTTCGGCAGAGAAGATGCCGGCCTTCCGGAAAAGCTGCTGTATGAGAATCAGCAAAATTGTGTGCGCATGCCAATGCGTGAAGGTGCCCGCTGCTTGAATTTGTCCAATTCGGTGGCGATTGGAGTATATGAGGCGCTGCGACAGTGGGACTTCCCCGAACTTACCGACCGGGGTCAGCTGCGCGGCTATGAATGGAAGTGAGGAAAACACAATGCGTAAGATCGCTGTATTGACCGATTCTGCCTGTGATATCCCGGTTGAACTGCAGCAGCAGTACAACATCGACATCATGCCTTTTGTCATCACGTTGGACGGCAAGAGCTATACAGAGCGGCAGGATTTTGGTTTTGATGAGTTTTACGAGATGCTGCGTCATGCAGAGGGCGTGCCCAGCACTGCGCATATTACTGCAATTCAGTTCTGCGAGCAGTATTGCAAATATGTGGATGAGGGATATACGGATGTGCTGCAGGTAACCATCAACGGAACCGGCAGTGCTACCCATGATGCAGCCATTATGGCACAGGATATGCTGCGTGAAGAGCGTCCGGACCATAATCTGAATATTCATCTGGTTGACAGCCATACTTATTCGTTTGTATATGGTCATGAAGTTTGTGAAGCGGCCCGCCGTCTGAATAACGGTGCCGATTTGGACTATGTGATCGCAGAGATGGAAAAAGCATTTGCCAACTATGAGATCGTGCTGACTGCGTTCAGCCTCAAGCAGATGAAAAAGAGCGGCCGTGTAAGCGCTGCGGCTGCTTTTGCAGGTGAATTGCTGGGTCTGCGCCCCATTATCACCATGATTGATGGTGTAAGCAAGGTAAACAGCAAGGTCCGCGGTAATGCGCAGACGGCTCCTGCAATGATCAAGCTGGCTCGTCAGCGGATGGACCCGGAAAACACCGATTACATGCTGGCCTATACCGATACCAATCAGATTGAAAATCTGGAAAAGCTTTGTTGCAAGGAGTTTGGTCATCCGCCGATCCAGGTATTCAAGCTGGGAGCAGCAGTTTCCAGCAATACCGGCCCGGATGCAATGGCAATTGTGTATCATGGCGCAGCACGGCGCTGATTCAAAAATTCAAATACAGATTTTTTCCCCGACTCATTTTGAGTCGGGGTTTTGCTGTATTAGGGAAGATATGAAGGAAAACAAAGGTTTGGAGGTGGAAAAAGCATGAGGACCATGATCGTGGCAAAAGATTCAAAAGAAGTGGCCCGGAGGATGCGGGCATGTACGAACAGCGGAGAATGGGAACAACCGGTCTGTTTTGAGGCAGAGGGGCCGGCGTTGGAGTATGTGCAGGATCACCGAATAGAAATGGCTATCCTGGAAACAGGGCCTGAAAGTCTGGACGGACTGGACCTTTGCCGCCGCTTGCGTCGTAAATTGCCCCAGCTGGTACCGATTTTTCTTAGTAACTGTCCGGATTTTGCGATGTCAGCGTTTCAGGTGGGAGCAGCGGATTATCTGCTGCGTCCGGTCAATTCGGATCGGCTGGATCGGGCATTGGACCGGGCACGGCGACTCAGTAAACAGGAACCGGAATGCATTCGGATTCGGACTTTCGGCCATTTTGATGTGTTTGTGGAAGGCAGCCCGGTGCGATTTTCCAGGCAGAAATCCAAAGAGATTCTGGCATATCTGGTGGATCGCTGGGGCGGTGTAGCTACCAACGAGCAGATCCTGGCAGCCCTCTGGGAAGATCGGGCAGGGGAATCCGCAGCAAAGGCCGGATTCCAAACGGCATTTAAAGCGCTCAGAGCAGATCTGGACCGTGTGGGGGCAGCTGGTATTCTGAAAGCTTCACGAGGACAGAAGTGGCTGGATGTAAAACAGGTGAACTGTGATTATTTTCAGCTGATGGAGGGTGTCCCGGCGGTACTGGAAGCGTTTCCCGGTCAGTATATGGCGGAGTACAGCTGGGCCGAAACAACCAATGCAAACTGCAACAATCTGAAGCAGCAATATGAGCGGAAACAGCGGGAAAAATCGCGGAAAATGGGTTGAAAATTCGTTGAAAAATAAAAGTTTGTCCCAAATTTGTCCCTTGAGAGTCCTGTAAATGTCATTTTGGGCGGTCTATACTCAAAAGGAACGGCAGCAGCCGAAGCAAAAGCGAAAGGAAGGAATGTGTTGAGGAGTGGCGGCAAAACCCCAGACAGGGAGCAAACCTGGAACTACCAGGTGATCGAAGGCTGGCAGTTGGAATTTGGCTGCCGGACTTATGGGCTGGAGGTACGATCCAAAGACGGTACGCCCGCGGATCAGGTGCCGGATGTATCGACGAATCGGAAATTTGTACAGGCACTGGCCCAGCTGTTTACACAGCAGGATTTGGAACCAGTCCATTTTCATGAGGTGTTGGAGGATTGTCTGGCAGATTCGGATATATATTGGAAACTTCGTGAAAGCGGACCGGAAGCAGAGCGGTTATAACACACAGACAAGGCATGCAGAGGCCGGTGTACGGCGGCGGAAAGGATTGCTTTTTTTCGTGGCAGCAGCCCCGGTTTGCCCTTTTTTTAGACACTGTTTTGTGCTACAATAAAGAAAAGTGTCGAAAGGGGCAACGCGCCATGTATGTAATGGTGGAAGATCAGCTTACAATCTATGATTATGTGGAACCCTTCGGCGGCGTACTTGATCCCGAAAACCGTTGGGTTAAGCTGTCGGCCGCCCTGGATTGGCAAAAGATGGAAGAAGAATACGCGGAGAATTTTGGCAGTGGAGGTGCACAGGCCCTTCCGCTGCGGATGGTGTTCGGCAGTCTGGTCATTCGGGAGGCTCTGGGCCTTTCGGATCGGCAGACCGTAATGCTCATCACCGAAAATCCTTATATGCAATATTTTTTGGGCATGTCGGGCTTTACGCATGAAGCACCGTTTTCGGCTCACAGCATGACCCATTTCCGCCGCCGTATCCCAAAGGAAAAGGTGGAGGAAACAGTGGAGATGCTGCACGAATTCAGCCGAAAACCAAAAAATAAAAAATAAGGAGACCCGAAATGTCGAAGCAGAAAAAATATATATTTCATGCCTCGGATACAAATGTACGGGTATCTTCTGACGGACCGAAAACCGTTTACCATGCGGGTGGTCCGGTGAAGCCCGATAAACCAAAGCCGGAACGGAAACCGGAATCTCCGAAGCAGAAGAATACGCCGAAACAAAAGAAAAAACACAAACAGGGACCGGTGCTGTTGGCGGTAGTCCTGATTGCGCTGACAATGGTTGCCGTTGTGTGGTTGGTAAAAGAACACGGTCCGGCGAAATCCGTGAGCGCAGATGCAGGAAACGATTGGCCGGTGCAGATCGGCGGGTATCAAATCGAAGCAAAGCCGGAACGGGTGGTGAGCCTCTCGCCGATGTTGACCAGGATCATTCTTTCGATGCCCGGCAAGGAAGCACTTTGCGGTGTGACCGAATATTGTCCAGCGGAGAACAGCGGCCTTCCCTCGGTTGGAACTCCGCTGATGCCGAATCTGGAAACCATTCAGGAACTGGAAGCGCAGTATATTCTGACTCAGACACCGCTTCCCGAGGTGGTGGTTCAAAAGCTGGAAGCAGGCGGTGCAGTCCTGATTCAGATGCCGGTGCCGGAAGACATGGAAACTCTGCGGCAACTGTACGGGGATTTGTCGGCAATGCTGCTGGGCGAAAACAGCGGCCGGGAAATCGGAACGGCCATCATTGACCGGATGCAGGACAGTTTGAACCGGTATCAAAATGCAATGGGAAGCGAAAAAACAGCCTTGCTGCTGCCGGATCTTTCCGGTGCAGTGGCTACAGCTGATACAGCTGAGTGGGCACTGATGGGGCAGTTGTTCCGTCATCCGATCCCGGATGCAGTGGATTGGCTGTCCGGTGTAGAAAACACATGGGAGCTGATTCAAAGCGCAAATCCGGACTTGCTTTTTGTGCCGGCTGATGTGACCGAAGAGCAGCTGGAAGAATGTCTGGGCGATTTGAAGGCCGTCCAGAATGGTTGTGTGGTCTTTTATGACCGGCAGATGATGGAGAGTCTTTCTCCTATGGTGTTGCTGGACCTGGCACGGGGTGTCCGGCTGGTTTGTCCGGAAATTTTTGAAATTGCCTGAAAAGTACTTGACAGCGAGCAGGAAAGCCTGCATAATATAAACAAGAACAATTCTCATTAATTTGTTACGACATTCAGGAGGAGATTACTATGGAATTAAAAGGTTCTAAGACCGAAGCCAACCTGATGACTGCTTTCGCAGGCGAGAGCCAGGCACGCAACAAGTACACCTACTATGCATCCAAAGCAAAGAAGGAAGGCTATAATGAAATCGCCAGCGTTTTCCAGGAGACCGCTGATAACGAGAAAGAGCACGCAAAGATCTGGTTCAAGCTGCTGCACGACGGTCAGGTACCCGATACCGCTGCAAACCTGCTGGACGCTGCCGCAGGTGAAAACTACGAGTGGACTGATATGTATGCCGGTTTTGCCGAAACTGCTCGCGAGGAAGGCTTTGCAAAGATCGCTGCCCTGTTCACCATGGTGGGCAAAATCGAGAAAGAGCATGAAGCTCGCTACAGAGAACTGGCTGAGATTCTGAAAGAAGGCCGTCTGTTTGCCCGTGAGACCGAGCAGGTTTGGATCTGCACCAACTGCGGTCATATCCATGTTGGCAAGCATGCTCCCGAAAAGTGCCCCGTCTGCGATCATCCGCAGGGTTACTTTGTACTGCGCGCTGAAAATCACTGAGAAACATCTGAATTTTACAGCCGTCCCAAAAGGGGCGGCTGTTTTTTATTGCGGGTGAATTATACTATCAAGTGCAACAGTTTAGAAAAATAAAGAAGTTCATACAG
>SAMEA104404097__coassemble_2289_pt1 | contig 13567 bp, 14 predicted proteins | sample SAMEA104404097__metabat2_low_PE_069 | metagenome-assembled genome bin SAMEA104404097 (sample SAMEA104404097) | Balaenoptera acutorostrata
CCACCGGACATGTGGCTGGCTTCTCCGATCCGCTGATCGACTGCAAGAGCTGCAAATCCCGTCACCGTGCTGATAAGCTGATTGAGGACACCCATCCCGAAGTCAACGCCGACGCCATGAGCTCCGAAGAGCTGAGCGCTTTCATCGCTGAGCACGACGATGTGGTCTGCCCCATCTGCGGCAAGCACGACTTTACCAGCATCCGTAAGTTCAACCTGATGTTCAAGACTGCCATCGGTGTTACCGAGGACAGCAGCAACACCTGCTATCTGCGTCCCGAGACTGCACAGGGCATCTTTGTAAACTTCGCAAACATCCAGCGCACCACCCGCCGCAAGCTGCCCTTCGGCGTTTGCCAGGTTGGTAAGGCATTCCGCAACGAGATCACCCCGGGCAACTTTACCTTCCGTACCCGTGAGTTTGAGCAGATGGAATGCGAATTTTTCTGCAAGCCCGGCACCGATCTGGAGTGGTTTGCTTACTGGAAAGATTACTGCTGGAACTGGCTGCGCAGCCTGGGTATCGCAGAAGAAAATCTGCGTATGCGTGACCATGATCCCGCTGAGCTGGCTTTCTACAGCAAGGGCACTACCGATATTGAGTATGCCTTCCCGTTCACCGAGTGGGGCGAGCTGTGGGGCATTGCAGACCGTACCGATTACGACCTGGGCCGTCACCAGGAAGCAAGCGGCAAGAATCTGGACTACTTCGATCCCGAGACCAACGAGCACTACATTCCTTATGTGGTTGAGCCTTCTCTGGGCTGTGACCGTGTGGCTCTGGCTTTCCTGTGCGAAGCTTATGATGAAGAGCACCTGACCGACGCCAAGGGCAAGGAAGATGTCCGTGTTGTCTTGCGCCTGCATCCCTTCCTGGCTCCCTACAAGGCAGCCATCCTGCCTCTGTCCAAGAAGCTGTCCGGCAAGGCAATGGAGATCCGCAACGAGCTGGCCAAGTACTTCATGGTCGACTTTGACGATGCCGGTTCCATCGGCAAGCGTTACCGCCGTCAGGATGAAATCGGCACCCCGCTGTGCATCACTGTGGACTTTGACACTGTGGGTGACGGCGAGAACGAGGGCGACAACTGCGTTACCATCCGTGATCGTGACACTATGGAGCAGATCCGTCTGCCCATCAGCGAGCTGAAAGCTTACATCGAGAAGAAGATCGAGTTCTAAGCTTCGCGTCTGTTCGATTTGAATATGCACTTGCCCGGACCCTTTGGGGCCCGGGCATTTTTAAGCCAGAAAGGAAGTTATGTGATGACCAAACAGCTGATGATCGTGTTCAGTATCTGTCTTGCAGGAAATATGTTGAGCGAGTTTTTGCCGCTTCCGGTCCCGGGCAGTGTACTGGCTATGCTGGGCCTGTTGGGCCTGCTTTGTGTGGGAATTGTGGAAGAAGGTTCGATTGCAGGATTGTGCGATTTCTTTAAAGACAATATGGCCTTTTTCTTTATCCCGGCAGGTATCGGTGTGGCAGAGCACCTGAACCTGATGAAAGAAAGCGGTCTGGCCCTGCTCATCGTCTGCGTGGTGGGAACCTTTTTGACTTTTGTAGCTACCGTGTTTACGATTAAAGGCGTATTGATGATGCAGGCAAAACGGAGGGCACGCAAATGAAAGAAATGATTTGCAACAATCCGCTGTTTGGCATTATCCTTTGTGCGGGCCTTTGGCAGATCGGTCTGTTCTGCCAGAAAAAGCTGAAAAATCCGCTGGCCAATCCGCTGCTCATCAGCATTCTGCTGGGCGTTGGAATTCTGGTGATCTTTGACATTCCGATGGAATGGTTTGACAAGGGCGGCAGCATCATCAATCTGATGCTTCTGCCCGCAACGGCTGCACTGGGCCTGACGGTTTATCGGCAGAAAAAAGTGCTGATGGAAAACTTCTGGCCGGTAGTGATTGGCTCCGGAGTGGGTTGTCTGGTAAATGCGGTTTCGGTCTGGGCTCTTTGCCGACTGTTAACGCTGGATACAGTGCTGCAAAGCAGCCTTCTGCCCCGAAGCGTGACAACTCCCATTGCGGTGGCTCTGAGCGAACAGGGCGGCGGACTTCCCGCAATTACAGTAACGGCGGTGCTGATTACCGGTGTATTGGGAGCAGTGGCTTCCCCCTGGCTGATTCGACTGTTCCGCCTGGAAAACGATCCGGTTGCGTCGGGTGTTGCCATTGGTACCGCCAGCCATGTGCTGGGTACCACCACAGCTATGGAGATGGGTCCGGTACAGGGCGCAATGAGCAGTGTGGCCATTGGTGTGGCCGGACTCATCACAGTGGTACTGGCGATTTTCTGGTGAACTCTGTTTTTTAAAATTGAATTACTGTGAAGGGACAGCCCCTTCCTGCAAAAAAAGCCGCCGGGGTCTTGTGGGACCCCGGCGGTTACTTTATAATAGAATACAAAGCAAATGAAAAAGGAGCGTTTTAAAATGGATCAGAATTTGATGCAGAAATATGCCGATTTTGTGGTCCGGTTGGGCGTCAACGTACAGCCCGGCCAGACCTTTATTATCCAGTCCCCGGTGGAGGCCGCCTTCTTTGCACGCGCCTGTGCAAAGGCTGGCTTTGAAGCCGGTGCCGCCGATGTTGTGGTCAAGTATTCCGACGAACTGCTGACCCGCATCCGCTATGAAATGGGTGAGGAGAAGGTGCTCTGTGACGTAAAGCCCCATGTAGAGCGCAGCTATCTGGATTATGTGGAGAGCGAGGGCGGCGCCTGCGTGCTGAATATCCACGCCGATGACCCCAACGTGTTTGCCGGTCTGGATGCAGGCAAGCTGAATCGTGTAAGCCTGGCCCGCCGTGCTGCACTGTCCAACTGGCGTGATTACACCATGAACGACCGTGTGCAGTGGTGTGTGGTTGCTATTCCCACTCCCGCCTGGGCAAAGACCATCTTCCCCGAGCTGTCGGACGAAGAGGCTGTAGAAAAGCTGTGGGAAGTAATCTTCAAGGTATGCCGTGTGGACGCTGAGACCGATCCGGTCCAGAACTGGGAGAAGCATGTAGCGGTAATGACCGCACATAAGGATAAGCTGAATGAGTATCAGCTGCAGAGCATTCACATGACCAGCTCCAACGGCACTGACCTGACCGTAGGTCTGGCCGATGATCATACTTGGGAGAGTGCCGCCAGCGTTTCCGAAAAGGGTGTGGATTTCATGCCCAACATTCCCACCGAAGAAGTGTTCACTGCACCTCACCGGATGCATGTAGATGGCGTGGTCAAGGGCACTCGTCCCTATGTTTATAACGGCCAGCTGATTGAGGGATTCTCGGTCACGTTCAAGGATGGCAAGATCATCGAGCATTCTGCTGAAAAGAACGACGAGCTGCTGGGTGAACTGCTGGCGAGTGACGAGGGTGCATGCCGCATCGGCGAAATTGCGCTGGTGCCGTCTTCCAGCCCCATCAACCAGAGCGGTGTTCTGTTCTACAACACCCTGTTTGACGAGAACGCTGCCTGCCACATCGCATTTGGTGCAGGTTATCCCGGCACCGTTCGGGGCGGCAACGCAATGAACACCGACGAGCTGCTGGCTAAGGGTGTCAACGACTCCGCCATCCATGAAGACGTGATGGTTGGTGCAGCGGATATGACCATCACCGGTCTGACCAAGTCCGGCGAGACCGTCACCATTTTTGAAAACGGTGAGTGGGCATTTTGATTGATCCGGCATTGGAACAAAGCATTCGCCGACCGGCCGGGGCCAATGTGGCCCGTGTGCTGGCGGTGGGCCTTGTAGGCTGGTTTCATATTTGGCAGCAAAGCTGGGTAGGGGCAGGGCGATTGGACCCTCTGCCCCGTACCGGTTACGTATGGGTCGATCTGATGATCCTGCTCTCGGCGTTTTGTTTGACACTGCCTTATGGAACGGATCAGGCATTGAATCTGAATTTCCGGGGTACACAAAACTTTTGGAAACGACGGGCCGTCCGAATCCTGCCGGCATTTTACCTGTGTGCAATGGTGCACCTTGTGGTGAATCTGGTGCAGCAGGGACCAAAACCGGGGATTTGGAAAGACCTCATCGGACATCTGACTCTGACCCATACCTGGTCACCGGAAGGATATTATTTGACGCAGATGGGTGCCCAGCTTTGGACGGTGGGTGTCCTGGCCGGCTTTTACCTGCTGTTTCCGGTTTTGATCCGGGGCGTATGGAGCCGGCCTGGCCTCATGCTGAGTGGTTTGTTTCTGGTTCAGGCCGGGTATGGCATCTGGACATTGAGTCAGGAGGGGTTCGCCTATCAAATGGCGTTCAACCAGCTCCCGGCATTTGCCGGAGTACTGGCGTTGGGCATGGCAGCCGGGTTTGCATATCCGAGACTGGCACTGCTGATTCGGGGCCGGATGCGTCCACTTTTTCTGTTAGGAGCCGCAGGGATATTTGTTCTGATTTTCCGAGTTCTGAAATTCCGTATTTCCCGGGCAGAAGACTGCCAGATTGCACAGCTTGTTCAGCGAATGCCGCTGGCATTGCTGTTTACTGGTTTGGTGTTGTGTCTGTGCCTTGGAATGGGCGGAGCAAAAAAGCGAGGTCTGCTGGCCGCACTTTGCGGCATCGCCTACAGCTTTTATCTTTGGCATCAAAGCATCGCGGTCTGGCTCAAGCAGCTGCACATACCGGCCTGGAGCGGTGATGCACCGCCGAACATGCTGGGAGATCAGGTGTGGATGCACAAATACAATCTGCTGTGCTGGGCTGCGGCGCTGATTGCGGCAGTTTTGTGTGCCGAACTGGTGGAAAAACCGACGGCTCGGATGCTTTTGAAACCCAAAAGGACAAGACAAGCCGAAAAAGCCCGAAATTTGCAGGAATAAGCAGCAAAAAGGGCCAAACAGCCCGAAATTTTGACTGGGGCTTGCATATTGACCGAGAACATGCTATAATGCTATAACGTAAGATATGTTTTGAATGGAGAGTGGGCCGCAAGGTCCGCTCTTCTTGTATATCATGGGAGGTTACAATGGCAAAAGCGAGCAGCGGCCGCAATACCATTAAGATTGTTGAGGATCTGGTGCGCCCGGTCCTGGAGGGGATGAACTTGCGTTTGTGGGACGTCCGTTTTGAAAAAGAAGGTCCGGACTGGTTCCTGCGCATCCTGATTGACCGGGATGAACCTCTGGATATGGTTACCTGCGAAGCAGCGAGCCGGGCAATTGATCCGGTCATCGATGAGGCAGACCCCATTTCTCAGAGCTATTATATGGAAGTGGGCAGCCCGGGTCTCGGCCGTCGGCTGACCCGCCCCGAACATTTTCAACAGTATCTGGGTCAGACAGTTGAAATCCGTCTGGTCCGTCCGGATGAAGACGGTCAGCGTGAGTACGAAGGTACTCTCAAAGCCTTTGAAAATGGCCGTCTGACCATGGAATGCCCGGAAGGGGAAAAAGAGTTTGAGCTTAACGCCGCCAGCTATGTAAAAGCCTGCGACGACAAAGACCTGTTTTAATTGTGTTAAAGGAGAAATGAAGAAAAATGAACGCTGAGTTTTTTAAGGCCCTCGAAGTGCTGGAGACCGAGCGCGGACTGCCTGCTGAATATCTGCTGGATAAAATCCAGAACGCAATCGTGATCGCTGTTAAGAAGAACTATGACGTTGAGGATGACAACGTTCTGGTTGAAATCGATCCCGAAGACGGCAAGTTCAACGTCAGCCTGGTGCAGGACGTTGTGGAAGAGGTCGAGAATCCTCACACCCAGATCTCTCTGGAAGAGGCTCACCAGATGCGCAAGACCTACAAGATCGGTGACCGTGCAGTTACCCGTCTGAAGACCAAGGACTTCGGCCGCATTGCTGCTCAGACTGCAAAGCATGTCCTGCGTCAGGGCATCCGCGAAGCAGAGCGCAATCAGCTGTACAATCAGATGCAGTCCAAGGCTCACGAGATCCTGGAAGGCCGTGTTGTCCGCACCGATGAGGAGCGCAATCTGGTTGTTGTTCAGCTGGGCAAAAACGAAGTGGTCCTCACTCACAGCGAGCAGGTTCCCGGCGAGCATTACTACGAAGGTCAGCACCTGCTGATCTACGTTAAGGACGTTCTGGTTACCGAGCGTGGTCCCCGCGTTATCATCAGCCGTACCAGCGAGCAGCTGGTTAAGCGGATGTTCGAAAACGAAGTGCCCGAAATCTTTGACGGCACCGTTGAGATCAAGGCCATCAGCCGTGAGGCCGGTGTCCGTTCCAAGATGGCTGTTTGGAGCCGCGACGAGAACATCGACCCGGTTGGCGCCTGCATCGGTGCACACGGCGTTCGTGTAAACAAGATCGTGGAAGAGATGGGCGGCGAGAAGATCGACATCGTTCGCTGGAGCGAAGATCCTGCTGAGTTCATCAGCGCAGCCCTGAGCCCCGCAAAGGTGCTGAAGGTTGAGCTGCTGGAAGGTGAGCGCAAAGCTTGCCGCGTAACCGTTCCCGATCACCAGCTGAGCCTGGCCATCGGCAACAAGGGCCAGAATGCCCGTCTGTGTGCTCGTCTGACCGGCTACAACATCGACATCCGCCCCGAGAGCGGTTATTTCGGTGAAGAAGAGGAAGAGACTGCTCCTGTTGAGGAGTAATTCCTTCCCAAACCGGTGCGCGAAAGGAGGCTGTCTTTGATGCAGCAGAAAAAAATCCCCATACGCCGCTGTGCGGGTTGTAACAGCCAGAAGCCCAAAAAGGAACTGGTGCGCGTAGTGCGCAGCCCCCAGGGAGAAATTTCTCTGGATACCACCGGCAAAAAGCCGGGCCGCGGTGTGTATGTATGTCCCAATGCTGCCTGCCTTGCCAAAGCGCAGAAGGCAAAGCGGCTGGAGCGGGCATTGGAAACACAAATCCCGCCGGAAGTTTTTGAAAGCATCCGGAATGAGATAGAAGGAGCACAGAGTGGAGAAGAATAACGAGCAGAAGCTGTTTTCAGCTGTGTCGCTCTGCCGCCGTGCAGCAAAGCTTACCATGGGCTTTGACGCAGTGGTGGAAAGCGTTTATGCAGGAAAGGCCGCTTTGGTGCTGCTGGCGGCCGATGTGAGTGAGGGTACCGCAAAACGGATTCGGCGCTCCTGCGACGATTTGGTGCCCTGCCTGCAAATCCCTCTGACACAGGAAGACCTGCGGCCTGTTACCCATCGCAAGGTGGGCGTATATGCCGTGACCGATGATAATCTTGCAAAGCTGTGCGAACAATACCTGGAGCAGCAGAAGGAGGATAACGAATGACCATTAAGTATAAATTGAGCGATGTTGCAAAGGACCTGAACAAGCCCGCAAAGGAGATCATTGATCTTCTGGCAAAGCGCGGCGGCGAAGTGAAGAAGCCCGGAGCAAGCCTGGACGAGAGCGAAATGAATTACGTTTTCGAGCACTATACCCGTGAGAATCAGGAAAAGTCCCTGGATTCCTACCTGGGTGCTGACAGCGCTAAGGCTGAAGCAAAGCCCGCTGCCAAGAATACTGCAAAGCCTGCTGCAAAATCTGCTGCAAAGTCCAACGAGATTCTGAAGAAGGCTGACGGTACTGTTGTTGAAATGCCTCGTCCCAAGCATGAAAAGAAGGGCGGCAGCAAGAACGAATCCGCTCCCCGCCGCGAGGTCGTGACCAAGGTTGTCGATACCCGCACTGTGGATGTGAACCTGGATAAGTTCAACGAGAAATACAACGAGCTGGCCAGCACCAAGAACGTGGATAACCGCCGCAAGTCCAGCAGCAACACCAGCAACAAGCGCAAGATCGGCAACAACCGCAACCGCGGTCGTCAGCCCTTCCAGAAGAAGCGCGAGACCGAGGCCGAGCGTCTGCAGCGCATCCAGCTGGAGAAGGCCCGCAAGGCTCAGCTGAAGGTTCAGATCCCCGAAGAGATCACCGTTGGTGATCTGGCAAGCCGTCTGAAGCAGACCGCTGCCAACGTTATCAAAAAGCTGATGGGCCTGGGTGTTATGGCTTCTGTGAGCGAGGTTGTCGATTTTGATACCGCAGCCCTGATCGCTGATGAATTTGGCGCAAAAGTTGAAAAAGAAGTGCATGTCACCATCGAGGAGCGTCTGTTTGAGGTTGACGAAGATCCCGAAGAGAGCCTGAAGGAGCGTCCCCCTGTTGTTGTTGTTATGGGTCACGTTGACCACGGCAAGACCAGCATTCTGGACGCTATCCGTTCTGCTCACGTTACCAAGGGCGAGGCCGGCGGCATCACCCAGCACATCGGTGCTTATCAGGTCAAGACCGGCGGCAAGCTGCTGACCTTCCTGGATACCCCGGGCCATGAGGCTTTCACCAGCATGCGTGCCCGCGGCGCAAACCTGACCGATATTGCCGTTCTGGTTGTTGCTGCGGATGACGGCATCATGCCTCAGACCGTTGAGTCCATCAACCACGCCAAGGCAGCCGGCGTTTCCATCATCGTTGCCATCAACAAGATGGATAAGCCCACTGCTAATCCGGATCTGGTTATGGAGCAGCTGACTCAGTACGAGCTGGTTCCCGAGCAGTGGGGCGGCGACGTAATCTGCGTACCCGTTTCTGCACGCACCGGCGCCGGCATCGACGATCTGCTGGAAAATATTCAGCTGGTTGCTGAGGTCAAGGAACTGAAAGCAAACCCCGACCGCCGTGCAAAGGGTGCGGTCATCGAAGCCCGCCTGGATAAGGGACAGGGCCCTGTTGCAACCATCCTGGTTCAGAAGGGTACTCTGCGCAAGGGCGACTGCGTCATCGCCGGTACCGCTGTGGGCCGCGTGCGTACCATGAAGAACGATAAGGGCCAGTTCCTGGAAGAGGCAGGTCCCTCCACTCCTGTTGAGATCACCGGTCTGACCGAAGTTCCCAGCGCAGGCGATATGTTCGACGCTGTTGAGGACGAAAAGCTGGCTCGTGAGCTGGCTGACAAGCGTGCCGCCGAGGAGAAGGAAAAGCAGTTCAGCAGCTACCAGAAGGTAACTCTGGATAACCTGTTCAGCCAGATCGCCGAAGGCGAGCGCAAGCAGTTGGACATCATTGTTAAGGCTGACGTACAGGGCAGCGCCGAGGCTGTTAAGCAGAGCTTGGAGAAAATCTCCAACGACGAAGTCCGCGTAAAGGTCATCCACGCCGGTGTCGGTGCAATCAACAAGTCCGACGTTATGCTGGCAAATGCAGGTAACGCAATCATCATCGGCTTCAATGTCCGTCCCGATCCCATCGCAAAGGAAGAGGCTGCACAGTGCGAAGTCGAGATGCGTATGTACCGTGTTATCTATGACGCAATCAACGATGTAACCGACGCTATGAAGGGTATGCTGGCTCCCAAGATCCGCGAAGTCGAGCAGGGCCGTCTGGAAGTTCGTCAGGTTTACAAGATCAGCAGCGTAGGTCAGGTAGCCGGCAGCTATGTGCTGGAAGGCAAGATCACCCGTGCAAGCAAGATCCGTGTTGTGCGTGACGGTATTGTTGTGGCTGAGGACGAGATCGCTTCTCTGCGCCGCTTCAAGGACGACGTTAAGGAAGTTGCTCAGGGCTACGAGTGCGGTGTTACCCTCGAGAAGTTCAGAGACATCAAGGAAGGCGACATCTTCGAGGCTTATATCCTGGAAGAGTATCGCGACTAATTGCGAGGTATAGCAATGGCCAATACAAAGAATCAGGGCCGTCTGGCCCAGGACATGAAGCGGGAAGTAATCGGGATCGTCAATCATATGAAAGACCCCCGTCTTTCCGGCGGATTGCTCACCATCACCCGACTGGACGTCACCCCCGATCTGGACGTGGCAAAAGTTTATGTGAGTGTGCTGGGCAAGCCCGATGGTGCAAAGCAGGCTGTGGAGGCCCTGAACAAGGGCTCCGGCCATGTCCGCACCGAAATTTCCCGTCGTATGCACATCCGCAAGGCTCCCCGCTTTGTGTTTGTGCAGGATGACGGCGCGGCTTATGCAGCTCATATCAATGAGCTGCTGGCCGGACTGGATAAGGGCGAGTAATACGGCCGCTCTGGCGGTCGCTCCCGCTAAAAAATTCAGAAGGAGAATACCATGAGTGAAATTTTGGAAATGCTGGAAGTAATCCGTCGGCTGCTGAATGCCGAGGATGTGCTGCTGCTCTGCCATAAGAATCCGGATGGCGACACCATTGGCAGTGCGGCGGCTCTCTACCATGCATTGAAGCAGCTGGGAAAAAATGTTGCTCTGCTCTGTGCGGACCCGATTCCGTCCCATTATAACTATATGGGATTTGAGCAGTTCAGCGGCCAGTTTACCCCCGGTTACGTAGTTGCAATCGACGTGGCAAGCATCCAGCTGTTCGGAGATGCCCTGGAGCCTTACTGCTCTCAGGTGGATTTGTGCATCGATCATCACGGCTCCAACAGTGGTTATGCGGATGCCATGTATCTGGACGCTACCGCCGCTGCAACAACTGAAATCATGTACGAGATGCTCAGTAAAATGGAAGTCGAGATCACTCCGGTAATCGCCGACTGTTTGTACACCGGTCTAGCCACGGATACCGGCTGCTTCCTGTATGCAAATACCACGGCCCGCACCCACAGAACCGCTGCGGCGCTGATGGAAGCAGGTGCCCGTGTGGAAGACCTGAACGCAGATCTGTTTGAAAACAAGACCCGGGAGCGGATGGCCATTGAGCGTACTGCTCTGGAAAATCTGGAGTACCATTTTGATGGCCGCTGTGCGCTGATGTACCTCACTCGTGAAGAAATCGCCGCAAGCGGTGTGCAGATGGCAGATCTGGAAGATCTTACCGGCCTGCCCCGTAAAATCGAGGGTGTGCAGGTGGGTGTTACCATCCGTCAGCTTCCGGGTGCCAGCTACAAGATCAGCATTCGCACCGTTAAGGGCGTGAATGCCTGCGCCATTGCCCAGCATTTGGGCGGCGGCGGACATGATCGTGCAGCCGGCTGCGAGCTGGAAGGCACTCTGGAAAATGCCAAGGCCGCAGTTCTTGCAGAAATCGAAAAAGAACTGAGCAAAATGGATGCTGCTCAGACGGAGGAAACCCGGTGAGCGGCAAGAATGGAATTTTAGTAGTGGATAAGCCTTCCGGATGGACCAGTTTTGACGTGATCGCCAAACTGCGGGGCATTTTAAAGACCCGCAAGCTGGGCCATTCCGGTACGCTTGATCCCATGGCAACCGGCGTTCTGCCGGTCTTTGCCGGCGGTGCAGCCCGGGCGGTGGATATGCAGCCCAATCATGACAAGAGCTATACGGCGCTTGTGCGGTTCGGTCTGGCCACCGATACCGGCGACATCACCGGAACGGTTCTGGAAACTTCGCAGAAGCGGGTGAGTCGGGAAGAGCTGGAAAAAACACTGGCGGATTTTGTGGGCCCGCAGATGCAGACCCCGCCCATGTATTCGGCGGTAAAAATCAACGGCACCCCGCTTTACAAGCTGGCCCGGCAGGGTAAAACCATCGAGCGTCCGGCCCGTCCGGTCACGTTCTATCGGCTGGAATGCCTGCGGGAAACGGAAGCAAATGAGTTTGAGATCGTGGTGGAATGCAGCAAGGGCACCTATGTGCGCACCCTCGTGGAGGATATGGGCAAGGCTCTGGGCTGTCCGGCCTGCCTGGCCGGTCTGCGCCGCACCCAGGCGGGCGTGTTCGATCTTTCGGGCAGCCATACGTTGGAGGAGATCCAGCAGGCCGCAGATGAAGACCGGATCGAGGAATTGTTCCTGCCGGTAGAGACTGTGTTTGCTCATCTGGAAAAACTCACTGTGAACGAGGATACCCAGAACCGCCTGCTCAACGGTGCGCCTACTTACCGTTTCTACAAAAAGGACGGTGTTTACCGGGTAGAAGGACCGATGGGCTTTATGGGCCTGGGCCGTGTAACGGACAATGTTCTCAAGGTTGAAAAACTGTTTGTGGAAAGGGCGTGAGTCTGCCTGTGGAGATTTATACGGGACTGACTGCGCTGAAAGGAAACCGGCCCGCCAGCATTGCGCTGGGATTTTTTGACGGCGTCCACATCGGTCACCGGGATGTAATCCGGGCCGCGGTGGAGTACGGTGAGCAGAACGGACTGGAACCGGCGGTGTTTACCTTTCAGCTGCCTTTTCAAAACACGCTCAAGGGAGGCCGGATCTGCACCGAAGAGCGCAAGCATCGGCTGATCTGCAACTTGGGTGTAAAGCATTGTTTGGAGCCGGATTTTGAAACCTTTCGGGAATTGACTCCGGAAGATTTTGTGCAGAAAGTGCTGGTTGATACCTGCCGTGCAAAAGCGGTTTTCTGCGGTAATAATTTTACGTTTGGCAAAAAAGCAGCCGGGAATGTAACATTGCTCAGACAGCTTTGTGAGCCGCTTGGAATCCGGGGGTTTGAAGTGCCAATGACCATTTATGAGGGCGAACCGGTCAGCTCGACCCGAATCCGCAAAGCACTGGAAGAAGGGGACATGCCGACAGCGAATGCTATGCTGGGCCGTCCTTATCAGGTGGAATTTCCGGTGCAGCATGGCAAAGGTCTGGGACGTACGCTGGGATTTCCCACCATCAACCAGATCATACCAGAAGGGTATGTAAGCCCCAAAGAGGGAATTTATATCACTCTGACGCAGGTGCAGGAAGGACTTTGGCTGCCCAGTGCTACCGGTTTCGGAAGGCGTCCCACGGTGGACAAAAGCGGAGCAGCTCCTACCTGTGAGACCTTTATTGCTCAGTATGACGGAGATCTGTACAACGAGTGTCCGGCGGTCCGGTTTTATAAGTACCTGGCGCCTACCCGCAAGTTTGACAGCCTGGAAGAGCTGACAGCTTGCATCCAGGATGCTGCGGCTCAATCGATGAAGTATCACGAGGAAAAGGCAGCATCGGTTATTCCAAAACAGCCCTCGGTATGATTTGAGATAAACCACCCTGACATCTGAAAAAATGCGGGGATGAGTGCGGTTTGTCCAAATAAAGAGGGCAAAACTTCCCCTTGTGTTCAAGGGTTGGGTATGCTATAATGTATAAGCTACCGTGACCCGGTGTAGGGCGTATGCGTGTATCACGCGCCTCAGCTGCCTTACTGGCCTGGTCACTGGCAAATAATTGAAATGAGGTATTCTACAATGGAACAGAAGAATGTTATCATCGAGTCTGCTCGCGTTCACGAGAAGGACACCGGTTCTCCCGAGGTTCAGGTTTCTCTGCTGACCGCTCGCATCAATCACCTGACCGAGCACCTGAAGGCTAACCCCAACGATCATCACAGCCGTCGTGGCCTGCTGAAGATGGTTGGCCGTCGCCGCAACCTGCTGGCTTACCTGCAGAAGAAGGACATCGAGCGCTACCGTGCCCTGATCGCCAAGCTCGGCCTGCGTAAGTAATTTTGTTCATATGAGGCAGGCGGACTGTTTGGGCCGCCTGCCTTTTATCATATGTTCCCGCAGTATGGAAAAGGAAGTGGGCTGTGAATTTAGCGGTAAATCGAGCGTTTCTGTCAATGCAGGAATCCTGGATTTATTGCTAAAGCCATAGCTTTGCTTCCGTTTTAAAACAAAACATTTTAGGAGGTAACAAAATGGCTTTGGAATTTGCTTCTAAGCGCGAAACTTTCCCCAATTTCAAAACCTTCCAGATGGAACTGGCTGGCCGTCCGCTG
>SAMEA104404097__coassemble_2354_pt1 | contig 13265 bp, 10 predicted proteins | sample SAMEA104404097__metabat2_low_PE_069 | metagenome-assembled genome bin SAMEA104404097 (sample SAMEA104404097) | Balaenoptera acutorostrata
AAGCTGGAAACGGGATTGGGGCGGTGTTTCAAAACCAGAAATAACCTGTTGGTTTCCTTTTCCGGACAGGTGCGGCCGCAGAAAAGCACCATAAAACCCTCTTCGGAGTAGCCCAGTTCCCGGCGCCGATCGGCAGCCTGTTCCCGCTCCTTGGCAGTGCCGGGGCAGAAAGCGGCGGTGTCCACACAGTTGGGTACCAGCTGGAAGGGCCGATCGGTTCCGTTTTGCCAAGCATGACCAATATAATCGCTGATGGCGAGCGAATCCGAATAAATTTTATCCAGTGCATCGCTGCCCTGGGCTTCACCATGCAGATGAACAAGAAAACGGTCTTTGCCCAATACACGGCTTGCCTGCTGCCAACCGGAGGCATCTCCGCCTTCCGCGATGCAGAGGTCCGGATGCAATCGTTTCAAAAAGGAAAGCGGCTGTGCATACCAGGCGTTCCAGTGAATGGGACGGCCAACCAGGCCAGCCAGACGGAAACGAATTCGATGTGCCAGGGTCTGGCGGGTCGGGGGCTGATAATGAAACAAGGTCTGCTTAAAGCGGGCCGCAAGACCGGCCGCTTCGGGATCAAAACGGCAGACGACACAAAGCTCCAGTTTTTTCTCCCGTTCATTTTGACAAATGAGGTGCTGGGCCAGTGTTTCCACCGCACCGCCCTGTACCGGCGGAATCGGAAGGTCCGGCGGCAGCAGCAGAACAACCCGTTTTTTGTCGGTTTTATCGGGCATGGGCAGAGGACGGCGGGCCCAGAGCAGACAACTCAGCTTTTGCCGCAGGGTCAGATCCCGGCATCGGGAAAGCATCGGCAGCAGGGCACGCAGTTCGGACTGAACAGCCTGCCAGCGGGCGGCAAGAGACCAGCTGACCGGGGCTTTTTTGGCTTCGGCACAAAGAGCGAGATAACGCAGCCAGCAGCCCTGCAAAGCAGGACTCAGAAGCGGTTCCAGATCTGGTTCTGAAGCAAAGAAGCGACACCAGTCAATATGTGCACTCACTCCGTCAAAAGTGCCGGGCTGTACACCTGCCCGGCAGATGCTGCCTTGACGCATCCGGTAAAAATAAAGGGGCTTTGCCAGACAGCATACCGTGGTGCAAGCGGCATACAGCCGATGGGCAACTGCGTCATCCTCATGGATCATACCTTCGGGATAGCGCAGCCTTTTCCAGAGATCAGCCTTGTACAGCTTGTTCCAGGCTACGGTATAGTAAGCGGCTTTGGGGTCAAAAAAGCAGGAGAGCAGGGCACGTCCTTCAAAAACCCCCTCTGCCCGGGGCAGACTGTAGGAGGGCTCCGGCAGACTCTTACCTTCTTCGGTCACATCTTCGACGCCGCAGACTACCAGATCGGCTTGTGTTTGCAGAGCGGCTTCGTAAAGGGTACTTAGATAATCCGGAGCGACCAGATCGTCCGAGTCCACAAAGGCAATGTACTCACCGGAAGCGGCTTTGATGCCGGAATTTCGGGCGGCAGAAAGACCGCCGTTTTTCCGATGGATGACCTTGACCCGAGGGTCCCGGGCTGCGTAAGAGTCGCAAAGGGCCGGACAGTTGTCCGGACTTCCGTCATCCACAAGAATCAATTCAAAATCGGAAAAATCCTGATTCAAAAGACTGTCTGCACAGGCAGGCAGCCAGCGTTCCACACCGTAAACCGGCACGATCACACTGATGATGGGCTGGGCCATGACAGTTGGCTCCTTTCAGAAAAAATCAACCCTTCCGGTCTACCAGACGGCCCCAGAAAGCGGCCAGTCGATAGCAAAGCGCAGGACTTGCACAGAAGAGCAGGGCCCGCAGCTTTTCAAAAGCGGGCAGATAGGGAGTTTTCAGAATGCGGGGCAAAAGCTGAACAAGCTTCTTTTTGTATCGGGCAAAATCGGCTTTGAGGTCGGTGTCCAGACTTCCGGCTTCCGAAGCATGCACATAAAAAATGTAAAAAACTTCCCAATAGCGGGCTTCTGCCCAGCGGGCAAGATCGGAATATTCCGGCCGGGCAGCAAAGAAATCAGCCCAGCCACCGTACAGCCGCAGGTCATCCAGTGTCCGGGGGCTGAATTGAGAAGCGGTCAGACTGCCGCTGTGGACCCGGTAATAGTAAAGGGTTTCATTGGAGCAGAAGATGGGAACACTGGGATAGATCTGATCCAGAATGTTGGCGTCATCTCCAAAGAAAAAGCTCTCATCAAAGCGCACGTTTTCAAACAGCTTTGCGTCGAACAGCTTGTTCCAGGTAACCATGGCATACATGCCCTTATCCCGGAAAATATCATAGAACTGGCGGACGGCATCCTGACGGCCGAGCAGATCATCGGCACAGCGAACGGCCCGATCGATGGGGTTGTTGTTTTCGTCCACACAGCCGGCAGCACAGGCAGCAATCCGGCAGTTGTTATGCTGAATGGTGTTGTAGAGTGTTTTGAGAAAATCCGGGTGCAGCAGGTCATCCGAGTCAACAAAGCCGATGTAACGGCCCCGGGCGGCATTCAGCCCGGCATTGGATGCACTGGCCGGACCGCCGTTGGGCTTATGGACCACCCGGATGCGGGAATCGGTTTTGGCCAGTTCATCGCAGAGCTCGCCGCAGCCATTGGGGCTGCCGTCTTCTACCAGGATGAGTTCAAAATCCGAAAAGCTCTGATCCAGAATACTCTGGACGGTGCGGGGCAGATAATCTTTTGCATCGTAGACCGTTGTGATGATGCTGATGGTAGGCATGAAAGGTCTCCTTTACTTTTTTTTCGCGAATTTCAGGGAAAACAGAGCGAGACGAGGGCTCTTTTGTGCGGCGGCCATCCGCTGCATTTTGGCACAGCGGCCGCTTCGTTTGGAAAGCTCCGTGAGCAGAGCGGTGTGCCACAGTTCGTCCCCGAACAGCTTTTCAAGACCCTGACGGCGCTGATCGGCTGTAAAAGGACGTTCAGGGTCCATCAGAAGATCGAAGAAAGCGGCAGCATCCCAGGGCAAACGGGCAGCGGCTAAAAGCGGATAGAGATTCTCCTGGCCATGCTCATGCAGGAATGCTTTCAGCTTGTGCAGTACGGCACGGTTCACTTCCATCCGGTCTGTGACTGGGTTTCGGGTCAGGCTGTCCGGCCGCAGGTTGTATTCATACAGTGGACGGTCGATGTGTTCAAAGCTGCGGACCTTGGACCAGTAGTTCAGGTTGAAGTCCAGGTCTTCACCGGTCCGGCAGCGGGTATCAAAGGTCATTTCCCGGACCAGATCGCCCCGATATGCCTTGTTGCAGAGCGAGGGGAACAGACCTGACTGATAGTACTCAAGAAAATGCGGCCAGAATTCCGACAGATCCTCACAGGAGAAAGCCGGGTGAGCAGCATGCTGCAAGTCGGTTCCTTCCCGAAGATCCATGCCAAAGCTTACAAGATCCCGGTTTCGGTTGTCAAAAGCCGGGACGATGGCAGCAAATGCACCGGGCAGAAGTTTGTCGTCTGCATCCACAAAGCAGAGAATGCGGCCTTCTGAAACCGAAACGCCGGTATTGCGGGCGGCTGCGGCACCCTGGTTGGTCTGGTGAATGACACGGACCCGGTCGTCAGTCCGGTTCCATTCGTCACAGATGGCCTCACTGCCGTCTGTGGAGCCGTCATCCACCAGGATCAGCTCAAAATAAGGCCAGTTCTGGGAAAGAACGCTTTCCACCGCCTCGTTGAGATAGTCGGCGGCATTGTAAATCGGCATAATACAGCTTAAAACAGTTGCCATTGCGAAGTCTCCTTTCCGATATTACACCCGGCGCAGACGACTCAGAAGTCGGCACAAGAGAGCCAGCAGGCTGACCATCCGACAACGGATGCAGGTTTCCAGTACAAAACGGGGCAGGCTGGTATAGGTGTCCCGAACCCATCCCAGCAGCTGCGGATGCCAGTCCCGGCGGGCCAGCAGCTGCGAAAAGACACGGCGGCAGTCTGAAAAAGAAACATCGCCGCTTCGGCCCAGCAGCACTGCCAGCTGAAGACCGGCCATGCTGCGCTGCCATTCTTCCGCAAAATTTTGGGCTTCGATGGGGGAGACACCGCAGCAAATCAAAAATTTCGGCAGCTTGGGTGCGATCCTCTGGGACGCATCCAGCAAATCGGCTCGCTGACTGCGGGAAAGACTTCCGCTTTCCAGGTCATCCCCAATATAAAATTCATCCGGGCAGAAAAAGAGAGATCTGCATCTGCTCAAGATGTCCAAATTAAACAGAAAATCTTCGTATACCCGGAGCGAGGGGTCAAAACGACAGATCTTGGCCAGCGAAGCCCGATAAATTTTATTTACAGGACTGGTCAGAAGTCCGGTCTCAATAAAATAGTGGGCAAGTCCGCCGGGCAGGTCGGGCAGTTGTTCAAAAAAACCATTGGGTACCGGACCTTCTTTGCCGCCGGAAAGCCGCCGGATACCAAACACAAACAGATCCAGATCATCCTTCTGCTCAAGAATGGGCAGCGCTTTTTTGTACAGGCCGGGAGCCAGAAAATCATCCGAATCAATGAATTGAATGTATTGGCCCAAGGCTTCTTCCAGGCCCCGGTTCCGAGCTGCGGAAGCGCCGCTGTTTGGCTGGTGAATCACCTGGATGCGGTCATCTTCGGCAGCCAGCCGATCGCAGATAAGACCGCTTTGATCCGGAGAGCCATCTTCAACCAGAATCATCTGGGTGTGAGGCGGGGCCTGATCCAGAGCTGAGCGGACGCAGCGCTCAATGGTGTGTTCGGCCTTATAAACCGGAATAATGATGCTCAGAAGAAATTCACTCATGTTTTTTCCTCCGTCGAATGCGGGCCGGGATACGGCCCAACAGATGAACGATCAAAAACAGCGGAAAACACAGCCGAACCCGCAAGGGCAAGGCGTGCATTTCTTTGCAAAAAGGGGCAAGTCCGCCATGCAGAAGTCGGTCGGTAAACGGATAGGCTGTGCCTGCCAGAAGACAGCGGTCAAAATTGTATGCATTGTTAAAATAGCGGCGGCTGCTTTGTACAACCTCTACAAAATCTCGATAACGACGGATTTCACCGCACAGAACGCTGCCCAGATCGGTGTTGAGGTGAGAGCTGACATGGCGGGCTGAGAGTTCTTCGTCTATCAGATAGATCGGGCCCTTATCCAGATACAGCATACAAAGGGTAAAGGCAGCTGCATTTCGATTGGCGGTCATGTACTCCCGGAGCTTTTGATCTTCCGGGTCAAAAATATTGCGTACCAGACAGGTGGTACAGGAATAGATCCGACCCCGTAAAAACTGTTGTGCATTCAGAAAACCGCTTCCTGCAAGGAATCGGCGGTCCGGCAGAGTGCCGCAGACATTTCCGGCGGAATCAATCAGTCGGACCCGGTGTCCCACGGCAAAACAGCCCGGATGTTTGCGAAGGTAATCCACCTGCTTTTGCAGTTTGTATTCCGAAAGCCACCAGTCATCGCCTTTCAGCAGACAGACATATTGACCCTTTGCAGAAGTAAGAGCCTCATACCAGTTGCGGCTGAGTCCGACGCTGCGCGGCCGGGGATCGATTCGGATGATCTGCGGCCAGCGGGCGGCATACCGAAGCAGCAATGCACGGGTATTGTCCTGGCTGCTGTCTTCTGCAATGCGGATCTCAAAAGGAAAATCCGTTTTTTGGGCCAGCACGCTGTTGATGGCGCGCTCAATGGTGTGTTCGTGGTTGTATGCGGTGATCACAACGGTCACCAGCGGCGTTTGTGCCATAAATGGGTCGCCCTTTCTGGCAATTTTTTGTTACAGCCTGGAAAGCTGTTCGTAAATTTCAAGTTGTTGGTTTGCAATGCGGGCCGGGTCGTGGTCTACAAGGGCACGTTCCCGGGCAAAGCGGGCCCGATGATCGGCTGCCTGAGGGTCCTGCCACAGACGGGCAATTGCCTGTTCCAGTGCACCGGGTCGGTCAGGATCAAACAGAACACCTTCCACATCACTCATCACCGAGGGAATGCCGCCCACGGCAGAGGCCACCGAAGGCAGGCCCATCAGCATGGCTTCACCCAGTGAATTGGGGCTGTTTTCGATGCTGGAGGGCATTAAAAAAGTTTCGGCAAGAAGCATTTGCTGATACATTTCGCTTTCGTTGAGAACCCCGGTATAATGGATATGCTCCCAGACTCCCAGATGCCGGGCCAGCTTTTCCAGATAGCCGGAATATTCGACCAGCCAGTTCATAAAAGGCTGTAGGAGCGCGCCTTTATTCGGCGGGGCCCAGCCGGCTACATACAGCTGTGTGTCCGGCCATTGACTGCAAAGCCAGGGCAGTGCCGCAATGGCCCGATGCAGTCCTTTGAGGGGCAGGTTGCCCTGACTGACAAAAATACGGTGCTGCTGGCATTCATTGCGGTTCCAGCTTCCGGAATAGAAGGAAGGCCGCATGATCTCGTTGAGAGTATGATAGCGAATCCAGGGGGAAAGTTTGGTGCAGTAACGCCGATCCCAGTCGGTACGCCCCAGAACCTGGCGAGCCTGGGTAAGAATTGCCTTTTCCCGTTCGCCTCGGCAAAGCAAAAGTTCTTTCTGCTGGAGCACGGTGAGACCGCCGGTGTGACGGGATAAAAATTCTTTCATCGGCTGATGATGCAGAAAATGTTCCGGCAGGCCATCGGTCATATGATCGCCGCAGGGACCGGCCAGTCCCTGAATATAGACGAGAATACGCCGTGCATCAAACAGCTCGAACAGCCAGAGAGCCTGTTCGGATTCGGTGCCGAACAACTGCACCAGATCGGGTTTGATTTCGTCCAGAGCCTGTGCCAGCATAGCTTTTCCGTTGGTGCGGGGCAGGGCACGGTACTGGACACCGTCAATTTGAACGCATTGGGGTTTGTCCAGTCCGGTGACCGAACAGAGAATGGTCATTTCCGGCAATGGGAGCCGGGTGGGCTGAGTCAGCAGAGCATGAAGCAGTGCGGAAACCCAGCTGCCGCTGGCCTGAGAAGCGAGTCCCAGTTCTTTGGCAAGAGTCGGCAGGGGAAAGTCCACCAGCCATACAACCTTCATCGTGAATGCACCTCACAAAATTTTTCCAGCCGATCCGCAGCGCAGTCCGGCGTATTTTCAGCAAACAGAGCCGCCGACTGCTCAAACGGCAGCCGAAGTGTGCCCTTTTGGGTCAAAAATTCCGACAAGCGGGCACAGACTTCGGGACCGGTGCCTTCGTCTTCCTGTAAAACAAGGCTCAAAGGCCAGCGGGAAAGATAGCTCAGACAGGGATCGTCCACCAGTTTTGCCAGATGCAGGATCGGCTTTCCAGCGGCAAAATATTCAAACAGTTTGCTGGGAACCTGATTTGCCACGCCATTGCCCAGATTGACCAAAACATCGGCCTTTTGCAGCCAGGCTTCGGCTTCACTGCGAGGAAGAGGTCCGGTGATGGTCAGGCGGCTGCCCAGTATTTTCTGATACGGTGCAGCAAGATCAGCCGGGTAGTTTTCCCAGCCGCCGCCCACAAGAATCAGTTCTGCATCGGGGGAATTGAGTGCCTGAAACAGGTCCAGAACATAATGCGGGGTACGGAGTCCCGGATACAGACTGCCCACAAAGACACAGCGCAGCGGTCCCGGCTCTCGAGTTTCGGAGCAGGACTGCGGACGTACCAGACTGGGAAAATCCTGAACCTGCATTTTATTGCGGAAAGACGCAAGAGGGGCGTTGTATGCGTAATATTCCGCCATGGCGGGTGCAATGAATACGCCATCCAGTGCGTTCAGCAATTCTTTTTCGCGGTCCCAGGAACCCGGGGCGTTGTAGCTTTGATTTCCGGCATAGGGGTCCATCTGCCAGCTGAGTTTTTTGGAATTTACCTGCGCTTTTTCCAGCGCAAAACTTCCAGCATAAGGGGCAGCAACTGAAACGATCAAATCAAAAGAATGCTCCCGGTCCAGTTGTTCAATGGCTTTTTTAGCTGCCGAAATACGATGGGGCTTTTTTAAAACAATCTGCCGGATGGCAGCAAGGGCTGCGGCCGGATGCAGACAGAGCTTTGCCAGCCGGAGAGGAATCGGAGTACCGCCGGGATTGCCGCGTTCCAAAATCTGATTCATCACCCGTTCATCCGGAAAAGCAATCCGGGTACAGGTGCAGCCGGATTCTTCGGCGGGAGCGGTTTCGCCGTCCCAAAGTTCCAGCAGGTGTACCGAATGGCCGCGCTGGGCCAAAACACCCGCTGTGCGGCGGGCGAGAGCCGGAGTCGGTGCAAGTGGATATTCGACACTGTCCAGTACGAATAAAAATTTCAAGGCCGTTCAGGGCCTCCTTTCATCAAACAAGGCTTATCGGCGGTCGGTGAGCAGAGTCCGGCAGACAAGACGGTAAAGCGCAGTCAGGCGGCAGTTGAATACAGCCACAATTTTAAAGGCGATGGCAAGCTTTGGACAGTGCAGTGCACGCTGAAACTCAGTGCGAAGACGAATCAAAAGCTCGTTGTGCCGCCGTTCAAACATGGCGGAATCCTGCCGACGCAGAATCATACTGTCCAGATACAGCATTTTTTCATAGTAGAATGCCCAGGCAGAATCCTCCAGAGGACCGCCTTTGCAGTCCCGGCGGATCATTTCGGCAACTTCGATCTGATCCTGGAACAGCTTGTCATCCGGAGTACGGTGAGAGGTGGACGTGCCGTGCTGACGGTAATGATAACCTACGAAATCCACATACGCAATACCGGATGCTTTTTGGAAAATCAGCCAGTTGAGATAAAGGTCTTCGTTGTAGATAATGCGGGACTGGAAAGACAGCCCTTCCAAAAGAGACCGATGATAAAGCTTGTTGCACAAACTCCATCCCACCCGTGCATCGTGCATCAGTGCATCCAGATGGTCCGGAGTCTGAAAATGCGTTTCAGCAGGGTGCTGCAGGGGTTTGTCAATGGGAACATTGCCGCCGTTAAAGGGACGGAATTGGCAGCATGCACAGGGGACATGATTTTTTTGGCAGCTGTCCAGAAGGGTTTGCAGCATTTCAGGATGGATGAAATCATCCGAGTCCATAAAGGAGATATATTCACCCCGAGCCAGTGAAAAGCCGGAGCCGCGTCCTCCAATGATGCCCTTGTTCTCATGGTGAATCACCCGGAATCGGGGATCATCGTGGGCCCACTGATCGCAAAGCTCAGAATCCTGCTGGGTGCTTCCGTTGTCCACAAGAATCACTTCCAGATCTTTCAGGGTTTGATCCCGGATGCTCTCCAGACACGGAATGAGATATTCGCCGGCATAATAGACCGGCACAATCACGGAAACAAGTGGTTTTTCCAGATTCAAAAGGGTCCCTCCAATATTATTCGGTGGTTTCAACGCTTTTTGCGAGCTTTAAATAAAATTCCTGAAGCTGACGAGTAGTTTCGTGAATGTCATAACCGGCCTGCCGCAGCTGCTGCTCCGGGCAGCTGCGCTGTTCCCGGTTGGCCTGTACGGCGGCAAGAGCGGTGTCGGCCCATACATCAGGTGCATCGCTGAGACTCACCAGCTGCACCAGCGGCGTGACGCAGACTTCATCGGTGATGGTGTTTGCAGCAATGACCGGCAGACCCGAAGCCTGTGCTTCCACCAGGGTGACCGGCAGACCTTCATGCAGCGAAGGAAACAGAAAACCGTCCATTGCGGCCAGAATCTGCGGAATATCCTGCCGAAGACCCAGAAAACGCACCGAGTCCGAAAGACCCAGAGCCTTGGCTTTGGCCTGCATCTCCGATTCCAAGGTTCCGGCACCGATCAGCAGCAGCACGGCGTTTGGCTGTTTTGCGTGGATGGCAGCAAAAATATCCAGCAGATACCGATGGTTTTTCTGCTCGGCAAACCGGCCCACATGGCCAAAGACCGGCTGGGATTCGGTAAAACCCAATTCAGCCCGCATGGAGTCCCGACAGGGCAGAGCGTCCCGGAATTTTGGAATGTCTACACCGTTTTTCAGGACTAGAGCTTCCCCGGCACGGGTGCCGAACATCCAATCCGCAGCGGCTTCACTGCACGCAAACAGGTGAGTAGCGTTGGGCAGAACCATTTTTCCGTAATGGTCTTTTACCAGCTGGAAGGCCAGACCACCCTCGTTTTGAGTATTATGGCTGTGTGCAATGCGGATCGGGATACCGGCTTTTTTGGCACGGGCCATCACAAGACCGCTGAATTTGTCCATATGAGAATGAACGATGCGGTATTCCGGGTGCTCCCGGAGTACCCGATCCAGCCCGCGGGTATAAGCAAACGGTCCTTTTTGTGTAATAAAAGGAATATGATAAATATGACCGCCCATGGCCTGTACTTCTTCTTCAAATACGCCCGGAAAGGAGATGATAAAATCAAATTGCAGCTGCTCCCGGTCGATGCAGCGATACAAGTTCATTACAAGGCTTTCATAACCGCCGTTGGCCAGCCCTGCCATACAATGTACAACCCGTACAGGTCCCATAAAAACGCCCCATTTCAAAAACCGGACCCGCTGCCGTTTTGGCCCGGGTCCCGATGCTTTTCAGATATTTTTATTATACCAGAGAACCAAAAAACAGGCAATGGCGAAGAAAATGACAGATTTTGAGCGATTTTATATCTGGAAAACGGCACACAAAAAAGCGGACGGCCCTTCAAAGCCATCCGCTCTCAGCATTTTCAAAATCTTACAGATTCACGTAGTTGCGAACCATCGCCTGCAGAATATCGTCACGGTCAACTCGGCAAATGAGTGCCCGGGCATTTTTGTAGGTGGTGATGTAGGTGGGGTCTTCCGACAAGATATAACCGACCAGTTGGTTGATGGGGTTATAGCCCTTCTCTTTCAGGGCGTCGTATACCTCCTGCACTACAGCGCGGATCTCCCGTTCCTTCTCATCATAAATAGAGAAAACAGCAGTTGGATCAGACATGAAAACAGCCCCCTTCATAGTAAAATAAATCTATAAATTATAGTGTACACAAAATAGGCTTTTTTTGCAATGGTCAAAACCAACAAAATATAAAGCTGGATTTTTGGCGGCTTATTGGAACAGATTGTGCACATTTCGGTTCGCCTGAAAGAATTGCACAAAGGTACAAAAATCCTCAAAATCGACCTTGTTCATGGAAAAGTTACATTGTGCAAAGCCCATCCCCTTGAGAAAAAGCCCTTTTGGTGATAAAATAAATGGGTAACAAATGCCCCATAGCCCGTTTCAAAAGATGAATGGAAAAGGTATAGAAAGGAAGGTACCCGGCAGGCGGGGAAATGATCAATTGCGTTCCCACCGCGAGTTTGCGGTGCCTGCCTGAATAGCATGAAATTTGAGATCGTATGTGACAGCTCTGTCGATCTGCCGAAAGACGTAACGGAGGCAGCCCGGGTAACCGTTGTACCGTTTTACGTTTCGATGGATGGAAATACCTACCTCAAAGAAGGGGTAGACATTGCAATCAGCGATTTTTACCAGGAAATGGTAGAAAACAGCGGCTGTTTCCCCAAGACCTCGATGCCTGCCATCCAGGATTATATTGATGCACTGCGTCCGGCGGTGGAAGCCGGCAAACCGGTTCTGTGTATTTGCCTGACCAAAAAATTCAGCGGCTCGTATCAGTCGGCGAAAACCGCCCGCATGGCTCTGCTGGAAGAATATCCCGATGCAGATATCTATGTGCTGGATTCCCATTCCGTCACTGCTCTGGAAGGCCTGTTTGTGCAGCAGGCAGTTCGTCTGCGCGACAGCGGCCTGAGCATGGAAGAAGCAGTCCAGCGTTTGAAAGAAGTCCGGGATACCGGTCATATCTTCTTTACGACCAAAGACCTGAAATATCTGGAGCACGGCGGCCGTCTGGGCAAGGTGGCCAGCATTGCAGGCAGTGTGCTGAACCTGAAACCGGTCCTGCATTTCTGCAACGGTGATCTGGATACCACCGAAGTTTGCCGTGGCCGCAAAAAGTCGCTGCAGCGGGTAATCGAAAAGTTTGCTCTTTATGTTAAAGAGCAAAACCTGGACCTGAATGATTACTATTTTGCCACTGGTCTGGGCCTGGAGATCCCTGAATACGAAGAGTTTTATAAAGATGTGCAGATCTGCTTTGATAAAATCGGTCAGCACCCGGAGGATCTGGGCTGCGCGCAGATCGGTCCTACCATTGGCGTACACACCGGCCCGTATCCCATGGGCCTTGGCATTATGAAAAAGTGCAGAGTATAAGCCGCACGAATCCCGTGTCTTGTTTGTCCCTCTGAGCCTTACGCCCAGAGGGATTTTTGCACTTATACAACCCGGAAAGGAAGAACTTCAACTTGATTCTGAACAGAAATGAACCGCATTATACACAGCAGCAGTGGGAACGCATCCGGCTGGGCCGGGAACTGGCCAACGATTTTTATGATACCCGGGTGCCCTGCCGCAGCTGTAATCAGAAGTTTTCCCGAAGCTATATGACCCATGTGAAGGTGGGCTTGCTCTGGCCGGAGGAAGAGCTTCCGGAAGACTGCTATCTCCGTTTGCGGGAGGTGCGGGAGCATTACCGTTCCATCCGTTTTGACGCGGTTTACAGCGGCCGCAGTCTGTTTGGCCGGACTGTTTCCGGCAAGGAATGGCTGGCAAAACACAGCTCACGGGCCATCCGCAAAAAGGCCGAAGCGTTCCGTTATGCAACCCTTTGGTGTCCGGTGGAACAGTATCTGGTGGGAGTTCATCCCCCCCGTATCCGGGAAGATATGAGCCCCAAGGAACAGCGGGACTGTAAAAAAGACGAACGGGCCTATGCAAAATACCTGAAATCCTGCGAACGATATGTTCTGCGGCATCTGCCCAGCAGCCGTGATTCGGATTTTTACTGCTATGAATGCGCGGTACATCGGCGAGATACCGTGCAGGAACTGGTCCGCAGCTGGCAGAAAGAAAATCCGGCGGCAGAACAGCTGCCGGAATCCTGTCGGGTCCGGCGGTCTACAGTTCGATTCTCTGAGCCGCCCCGCCAAAAGGATGATCCGATGCTGAGTCCCATCGAACAAGCTGGCTGGGAAGGGGAGCAGATGACCAACTATGAGTTGGAATGGCTGCCCAAAACCTTTGTGCAAATGCGTAAGTTCCCGCAGCATCTGCTGCTTTCAAATCCGCAGTTCCGCCGGGGCGAACGTCAGGAATACGACCATCTGCTGGTTTCACCCTGGGGCGTTTTCTCGATTGAAACGAAAAACATGAGCGGAGCTGTGACCATTCGGCCGGACGGTCAGTGGACACGGGTCCGTCAGGGCCAGCGGGAGGGCATTCCGGCCCCCCCTTCGCAGGGGGAACGGCATGCACGGCTGCTGGAAT
>SAMEA104404097__coassemble_2541_pt1 | contig 12377 bp, 14 predicted proteins | sample SAMEA104404097__metabat2_low_PE_069 | metagenome-assembled genome bin SAMEA104404097 (sample SAMEA104404097) | Balaenoptera acutorostrata
GACCCATCTTCTGCCCGGTCATGGAGCGTTTACCACCCTGGAAGAAGAATTGGAAATGAATCCCTATTTGATGTTTTAAGGAGCACCTATGCAGGTCTATATTAAAGGTTTACAATCGGTTTATGAACCGGAAAATATTGCCCGTATGTTTTTTGCGGGTGCGCATCTGACCAAAACCCCGGTACGGGGCGAAGATATGGTGCTGGTGCGCGGCACGGCCACCCGTCTGGCAGTGGGCGTGCGTTTGAATGGTGTTTGCACGGTGGAAGTTCACCCGGCACCCAGCGAGGCAGGAGAGCGGGAATTCGCTGTTACCTCGTATCTTTATCAGATGCTGACCCGGGTGACCGGCAAACGGCAGCCCTGGGGCATGATGACCGGCGTTCGCCCGGTACGCATCATTCACGATCACCGGACAGCCGGAAAGACCGAGCAGGAGATTGAACAGCTGTTTCTGGATCATTTCGACTGCTCGCAGCAGAAGTTTGAACTGGCTCGGCAGATTGCCGATTTGCAGCGCCCCATTCTGGCAAAGCACGATCCCATGGACTACAGCCTGTACATCGGAATTCCTTTCTGCCCGTCCCGGTGCAGCTATTGCAGCTTTGTTTCGCTGTCCACACAGCGGGATACCCGGTTGATGCAGCCCTATGTAGACTCGCTTTGCCGGGAGGTAGAGGCCATCAAGGCACAGGCAGAAGGCTGCGGTCTGCGAATCAAAACGATTTACATTGGCGGCGGTACGCCCACGGCTCTTTCGGCCGAGCAACTGCGTCAGCTGATGGGAACGGTACGTAGCTGCTTTGATCTGAATGCACTGGAAGAGTATACGGTGGAGGCCGGTCGTCCGGACTGTACCGATCGGGAAAAGCTGGAGGTGCTCAAGGAGTACGGCGCTACCCGAATCTCGATCAATCCGCAGACATTCAGCGATGAGGTACTGCGCCGTATTGGTCGCCGCCATACCGCACAGGACATTCTGGACTGCTTTAAAACAGCCCGGGAGGTCGGACACACCAACATCAACATGGATCTGATTGCGGGATTGCCCGGTGATACTGTGGAAGGCTTTGAAAAGAGCCTGAACCAGGCCATCGCACTGTCCCCTGAAAATATTACAGTTCATACGCTTACCCTGAAGCGGGCTTCCAACCTGGTCATCCAGAACGCGCAGGATGATTACGGAGACGTGGCGGCAATGCTGGATAAATGCGAGGCGCTGGCCCAGGCAGGCTACCGTCCGTACTATCTCTACCGCCAGAAAAACACCTTGCAGAATCTGGAGAACACCGGCTGGTGCAAGCCGGGCTATGAGGGCCTTTACAATATTTACATTATGGAAGAGGTCCATTCCATCCTGTCGGCCGGCGCGGGCGGTTCCACCAAGCTTTGCCAGCCGGGCGGCACTCGGATTGAGCGGATCTTCAATTATAAGTATCCGGCCGAGTACATCAGCGGCTTCGATACAATTCTGAAACGCAAGGAAGGAATTGGTGAGTTTTATGCCGGCTATCTGGATCCCAAAACGACTGGTTGAAATCAATCTGGTTAATACAGCGGCCGAAAGCCCCAAGAGCTTTATGCGCCACTGTGAAATGGAGTATGAAGGACGCATCCATGCGGCTGCCAGCGAAGTTCTGGCCAGCGGCTGTCATGTGGTTATGCTGACCGGACCTTCGGCCAGCGGCAAAACCACAACGGCCAACAAGCTGGCTGTGGCACTGCGGGCACGCGGGTGCCCTTCGCAGGTGGTAAGCCTGGACAATTTCTACAAAAATCTGGATGAGTATCCCCGGCTTCCGGATGGAACCAAAGACTACGAAAACATTACCGCACTGGATGTGGCAGGCTTTCAGCGCTGTCTGAAAGAACTGCTGGAGACCGGTGAAACCGAACTTCCGATTTTTGAATTTCGTACCGAGATGCGAAAAAAGGAAACGGAGCATCTGTCTCTGTCCGGCGGTGTCTGTGTGGTAGAGGGCATTCATGCGCTCAATCCGCAGATGACTGAGGGTGTTCCCCGTGACAGCATTTACAAAGTGTATGCCGGTCTGCGTGAGGAATACAGCTACAAAGGCCAGCGCATTCTGCCCACCCGGGATATCCGTCTGGCACGCCGTATGGTGCGGGACTGCAAGTTCCGGGGACACAGCGTAGAAAAAACCATCGGCATGTGGGACAGCGTCTGTGCCGGTGAAGATCGGTTTATCAAAGTGTTCAAATCAGAAGCAGATCTGCTGCTGGATACCTCTTTCAGCTATGAAATCTGTTTGCTGGCAACCAGCATGGAACAGCTTGCCGGCACTTTGCCAGATGAGCATCCCCAGTGCGAACGGCTCAACAGTCTGGCCGGACGTTTTGCATTGGTAAAACCGATCCCCGAGGAAATTGTACCGGAAGATTCCATGCTGCGTGAATTTTTGGGCTGAGAATTGTGTGAAAACATAAAAAATCGTATTCTGCGTCCTGTAATGGGAGCGGATTGCGTACAATACAGGCGGGGCCTTTTGGACTCGCTTACAAACACAATTGAAAGAGGTGCGAAAAGATGAGTATCGATCTGGATCGAATCTTGGAAACCGGCGCGAAAGTTGTGGACAGCGCTAAAAAAACGGCAGCCGATCTGGCAAAACAGGGAAAACGACAGGCGGATTTGCTGGCTGCACAGAACAAGCTGGCCAAGACACAGCGTCAGCTGGGCATTCTGGTGTACAGTCTGGCCCGAAAAGGTGAGGAAAATCCCACCCTGGTGCAGAAGTACATCGCCTCGATTGCTTCCATCGAAGCAGAAATCGAAGACCTGAAAGGGGAGGCGGCGGTGCATGCAGAGCCGGAAAAACCGGTGAAGGTCACCTATGTATATGAGACTCCCAAAACCTGTTTGCAGTGTGGTGCAGAGGTGCGAGAGGATGCCATGTTTTGCAGCAGCTGTGGGGCGCAGTTATAAAGCCGGTGACAGCAGTCTGGGAGGGGCCGTGGTTTTCCAGGTGACTCCCGGCAAAAAGTCCCAGTAAAAGATACCCGAAAAAGGCAGGGCCCTGTCTTGTGTGCGGGGCTCTGCCTGATTTTGTATTCAGCTCAGCTTGAATTGTGTAAAAACACCCCAAAGTGCGGTGAAATAGCAAAAGAAACTCTTGCAATGCCGTGCGCCATCATGTAAAATAGAAAAAGTCGCGAGAGGCGGACAATGATCGATTTCAAAGAAAAAGAACAGTATTCCATGGAAGATCTGGTGCGGATCGTCGCAATGCTCCGGGACCCGAAAGACGGTTGCCCCTGGGACAAGCAGCAGACCCATCAGAGCATCCGTCAGAACATGATAGAAGAAACCTATGAGGTGATCGAGGCCATCGATCTGGAGGATACAGCGCTTTTGCGGGAAGAGCTGGGCGATGTGCTCCTGCAGGTGGTTTTTCACAGCCAGATGGAGGCAGAAAAAGACAGCTTTAACTTTGATGCGGTTTGCGATGAAGTTGCAAAAAAGCTGGTCTACCGACACCCACATGTGTTTGGACAGTTGAAGGCCGATACAGCGGACGGCGCTCTGGAAGCCTGGGAGAAGATGAAAAACCAGGAAAAAGGCCGTGATACCGCTGCGGATCGTCTGGACAGCATTCCGGCCAGCCTGCCTGCTTTGATGCGGGCGGCAAAAGCACAGAAGCGTGCGGCGGCCTATGGATTCAAACCGCAGGATACAGAAGAGACCCTCCGGGCACTTTCGGAAAAAGTCTGTGAACTGACCGAAAATCCGGATGATCCCAAACAGGCAGTGGGTCAGGTGCTGTTTGCTGCGGTGGCGGCGGCCCGTTCGATGGGTGTAGAGCCGGAAGAAGCCCTGAGCAAGGCAACAGAAACTTTCTGTCAGCAGGTCAAACAGTGTGAGACCGAGGCGGAAAAGGATGGAAAACTGCTCGAAGATCTGGATCGGCAGCAGTTGTCGGAGTACTGGAATAAAACTTGTCCGCTTTGATCTGGACAGTCGTCAAAAAGCCTTAGGCTTTTTGTCCTGATAAATTTCTTAGATTTTCTGGAGGTTAAAAACATGACCAAAGTTGAACTGATCAATGCTGTGGCTCAGTCCGCAGAGATTACTAAAAAGGACGCAGAGAAGGCTGTGAACGCAACCATCGAGGCAATCACTGAGGCCCTGGCTTGCGGTGAGAAGGTTTCTCTGGTTGGCTTTGGCACCTTTGAGACCCGTGAGCGCCCGGCTCGTACCGGCCGCAATCCTCGCACCAAAGAGACCATTGAGATCCCTGCTTCCATCGCACCCGCTTTCAAGGCTGGCAAGGCTCTGAAGGACGCTGTAGCGAAGTAAGAAAAGCCCAGTAATGGGTATGGGCGGTCCGGCCGGTAATCCGTTTAGGAGCCGGACGGGCCGTTTTGTTGTATCAGAAAGGAGCGTTACGAGTATGCGTATTGACAAGTATCTGAAAGTTAGCCGTCTTATCAAGCGGCGCACTGTTGCAAACGAAGTAGCCGATGCCGGTCGTATTCTGGTAAACGGCAAGATTGCAAAGGCCAGCTATGCTGTTAAGGAAGGCGACGAGATCGAGATCACCTTCGGCAACCGTCCGGTAAAGGTCCGTGTTCTGTCCACCGAGGCACCCGGCGGCAAAGATGTAGCTCGTGAGATGTACGAGGTATTGGAAGGCGTATAAACGCCAAAGTGCCCGCATATACTTGCCTCAAAAGGCAGGTGCTGAATGAATGCAGACAATGCGGGAGGCGACTCTTTTGGAGCCAAAAGAAAACGAAGCGGGTTTGCCGCACAACATCATTGTGGAAGAGCGCAGCCGGTTGACGGCCACCGGGGTGACTAAGATCGTGCGTTATGACGAAAACGGTGCAGTGCTGGAAACCAGACAGGGGACCCTGACGATAGGCGGCAGTGGAATACAGGTGAGTGAGCTTTCCATTAAGACCGGTGAGGTCAAGATTTCGGGAAAAATCGAGTTCATCCAGTATACCCAGCCGGTGCTTCACGGACAGGGCGGGTTTTTGCGCCGCCTTGCCCGATAAGCTGTGGCCGTAGTGATTCCGCCGCTGCTTGCGGCGGCGGATATGCTTTGCACATTGGGTCTGGGGTTCCTTTTGGCACTGGGCTGTGATCTGATCCGGCTGCTGTTGGGCGAAAATCGGGTCGTTTTGTTTTTTCTGGACCTGTTCACTGCGTTTGCAGCAGCGGTCCTGCTGTGCAGCTTTGCAGCAGGCCGGAGTTTTTCAGGACAGGTGCGCTGGTACATGACAGCGGCACTTTTGGCGGGGTTCTGGAGCTACTTTTCGGTGCTCGCCCCAGCCGCTCAGGCGTTGCGGAAAATGCTGGTTTGGGTGCTTACAAGGCCGTTTGCGCTGCTTTATATTTTGACTGTAAAGCCGCTTGTACACTGCTTTTTAAAGGTTTTGCGGCGTTTTCGGCGTAAAATGAAACAAACGGCGATGAAATGCAACAAAAAACAGTTGAAAAAGCAGGCGAAGGTGTTGTATAATTCAAATAATTGAACAAATTATTCAGGCAGGATAGCCGGAAAGCCAAGAGCTGACCGGCTATTCATTGTGACAGGACCTGTCTTTAAAGGAGGACTGCTCAAATGGCAAGAAGAAAAAAGAAGCAAAGCCGCATCCCAATGATTTTGGGACAGGTGGGCATTCTGCTGGTAAGCGGTTATCTGGTAAGCGGAATCGTGTTCAATTATGTACGCATTTCAGGAAAACGTCAGGAGCTGCAGACCCTTGAGGATCGCTTTGCGGCACAGCAGCAGCAGAATGACGAACTTTCCCGCGTGCTGGAATCCGGCAGTGACCTGGAGATTATCGAACGGGTTGCCCGGGACAAGCTGGGATATGCCAAGCCCAACGAACGGGTGTTTGTGGACATGACCGGCCAATAAATGAGTTGTTAAAAGACGGCTGCGCAGACAAAGTGGTCTTGCGGGTCTTTTAAACATAGAATTATTATGAAAAAGGGGAAACAGAATTTTGCAGTTAGAGGTAGGAGCCATTCTTGAGGGCAAGATCACCGGCGTTAAAAAATTTGGCGCATTCGTTGCGCTGCCCGAAGGTAAAACAGGCATGGTACACATTTCGGAAGTGTCCAACAGCTTTATTGAAGACCTTTCCACCGTTTTGACCGAGGGTCAGACAATTAAGGTAAAGGTTCTGAATATTGCCGAGGATGGCAAGATCGCACTGTCCATCAAGCGGACTCTGCCTCCGGAACCCCGTCAGCCCCGTCAGGGCGGCCCTCGTCAGGGTGGTCCACGTCAGGGCGGTCCTCGCCCGCAGCGCGGCCGCGGCAATGATGCTCCCCGCGTATGGCAGCCCAAGTCGGCTGCTCAGCCCCAGGGTGAGCAGAGCTTTGAAGATATGATGGCTCGTTTCAAAACTCAGAGTGAAGAAAAGATTTCCGATCTCAAGCGTGTCACCGAAAACCGCCGTGGCGGCGGTTACTCTCGCCGCAGATAAAAAACCAGACGACCTGTTGTATGACAGGCCGTCTTTTTTATTGTTCATAAAAAATTAAAACATTTTTTCGCGAAACAGTAGAAACTTTTGTGTATATTTGCTATAATGAAGTCAACGAAGTGGTAGATCGATTGGACGGCCCTTCCGGGTATCGTCAAACCGGACGATCTGCCCAAAGGAGGCAAGGTATATGAAGGTAACATGCACGGGACGCAGAGTTTCGCTGAAACCCACATTCGTTGAAAAAGCCGAAGCGAAGCTGGCAAAATTGGACAAATTCTTTGATGAAGAGGTCCAGGCCCAGGTAACCGTTACAGTGGACAAGGCCCGCCAGACCGTGGAGATCACGATGCGGGGTGCCGGTCTGACTGTTCGTGCCGAAAAAGCCGCCGAGCGTATGGAAGATGCGTTGGATGAAGCGATGGATCTGCTGACACGCCGTGTGGTAAAGAATCGCAAGCGGCTGGGTGATCGCCTCACTAAGGCAGCCGAAATGGAATGGACGGAAGAACCTGAGCAGGACGACAACTTTGACATTATCCGTGAAAAACGGTTTGCAGTTAAACCCTGCAGTACAGATGAGGCCATCCTGCAGATGAATCTGCTGGGACATAGCTTCTATATGTATCGCAGCGTGGAGAACGATCAGATTCAGGTGGTTTACCGCCGTGCCGATGGCGGCTATGGTGTGCTGATTCCGCTGAACTAAATTGAATTGATTTGAAGGGGCTGCCGATCAGGCGGCCCCTTTTTTGTCGAAAAATGGAAAGAAAGACTTGCGAAGCAAAGCGAAGCTGTGGTATAGTGTTACAGCCGACTATCAACCGGCCCGCAGAAAAATTGCGAGAAGCGGGCCGCAAAAAAAGGAGTTTGCCTTTATGAAATTTGATTTTATTACCCCCTGCTATTTTGGAACTGAAAGCACCGCTGCCTTTGAGGTCCGCCGTCTGGGCGCCGAAAATGTGCAGGTTACTGACGGCCGTATTGCTTTTTCCGGTACGGAAGAAATGATTGCGGCCGCAAACCTGAACCTGCGCTGTGCAGAGCGTGTGCTGATTCTTTTGAAGAGCTACCATGCATCCACCTTTGACGAACTGTTTGACGGTGTGTATTCCATCCCCTGGGAAGATCTGATCCCGGCGGATGCTAAATTCCCGGTCAAAGGCTCCAGCCTGTCCAGCACTCTGAGCAGTGTCCCCGCTTGCCAGAGCATCGTGAAAAAGGCTGTGGTTGAGCGCTTGAAAAAGGGTCATAAAACTCTGATGCTGCCTGAGACTGGTGAGCTGTATAAGATTCGTTTCTCCATCCGTAAAGATCATGTGGAAATCATGCTGGATACCAGCGGTGACGGTCTGCACAAGCGTGGCTACCGCCGCAATGCGACCGGTGCACCCATCAAAGAGACTTTGGCTGCTGCCATTGCCGATTTGGGCCGCGTGCGCCGCGATACCCATGTAGCCGACCCCTTCTGCGGAAGCGGTACGCTGGTTATTGAAGCCGCTCAGAAAGCAATGAACATTGCACCCGGTCTGCGCCGTCGTTTTGCCGCAGAGCATTATGATTTCTGCCCGGCCCGTATCTGGTCTCAGCAGCGCGAAAAGGCCCTGTCTGAAATCAAGCGTGACGCTGTTTTTGAGGGCGTTGGTTTTGATATTGATCCTGCTGCTGTAGAGCTGGCAACCCAGAATGCAAAACTGGCCGGTGTAGGTGAGCGCTGCCACTTTGAAGTAGCAGACGTCAAGGACTTTGCACCTCTGTCTGACCAGATCGTGCTGGCTAACCCCCCGTATGGTGAGCGCCTGGGCGATTTGGCTACCGCTGCAAAGCTGGCCGGTCAGCTGGGCAATGCCCTGGAGAAGCATCCGACCAATGGTGCGTATATCATCACTGCCGATGCCGATTTTGAGAAGCACTTCGGCAAAAAGGCACGCAAGCGCCGCAAGCTGTACAATGGTATGATTCCCTGCCAGATTTATATGTACTTCTAAATTGAAAAATGAAAAGCTGTTTTGCATCAAGTTGGCAGACTTTTTGAACAAACTAAAATCCGCAGACACGTTGTGTGCCTGCGGATTTTTTATGATTTATACTTTGCAGATCAGGAATTCGCCCTGCTCAAAAACAGGTGTGCAGTTTTGACGAAACCAGTCCTCGTTGAGCGCATAATCGCTGCGTTCCCAGCTGGAGATCATCACATAATCGATGCCCCATTCTGAAAGCAGTTCTCGAGAAGGCGTTTCATACAGCTGACGGACAGCTTCTGACTGGCGGTTGTAGTCCATGCCGTGAAAATGAACATACAAGTTGCTGCCGCAAAGGATATCCCGTCCGGCAAGACTTGCCACAGGGTTGAGGTGCTGGCGTCCGGTCAGGAAGCGGGCATCTGCCGGAGTTTCCGCTTTGGCAAATTCTCCGGCGGCAATGGAATCGGCGCTGAACTGCATATATTTGCTGTTGGCTTCCCGGCCCAGTGTGAGAACACTGCCGATGGTGCAGACCGTTAGCACAAGTGCAGCCAGACAAACGGTTACAGATTTTTTGGGAATGTATCCGGCTAAATCAACCAGAAAATTGGCCACCAGCAAACAACCCAACAAATGCCAGATAAACAGCAGCTTGTTGTTGTCGTAGGCATTGGGCTGGAATACAATAAATTCACTTACCAGCAGGATGAAAAGACCGCCGCCATAAAACCAGCGAAGCTTCTTGTCAGCCCACAAAAAAGCCGGAATGAGCAGCAGATAAACCAGGCCGATATTTTTGATGTAAAACCAGAAATAATTGTCGCCCTCGTTGGCCCAGTTGAACTGGAAACGCAGAAAACCGTTTCCGCTGGAAGTTTGACGGAAGATTACACCAAACAGCTGCGGAATCCAGCAGGCACCGGTAAAAGCTGCCCAGAGCAGCCAGGGCTTTACCGATTTGAACGTGGGATGCTGAAACAAAACATGAACAAACAGGACTGCGCTGACCATAACCAGAGCCAGTGCCGAGTGAGTGTGGACCAGCGGCAGGGGAGCGGCTGCCAGGGACAAAAGAGGCCAGAGCGAATGGCCTTGTTGCAGAGCAAACCGAGCCAGCAATGCAAGGCAGGGAAGGAGCAGCGCCCAGCCGAACAGTGTGGCCCGCTGCGGAATCAGCAGGTCTGCAATGGGATTGACCCAGCGGATATTTTCCTGTACATAGTTGGTGGGCGTTTCATAAAACTCGGTAAAAATGCGGGTAAAGTTTTCCCGGCCGCCGCCCAGAAAATAAGCAAAACCAAAACCGCTGCCCAAAAAGAACAGCCAATAGCCAAGGCTGGCCTTGGTGTTGCTGCCCAGCAGTTCTTTGCCCAGCCACCAGCCGCCGCCCAATACCGTAAAAACAGCAAGGCTCTGCGGAAGCAGACAGGCAAATTTCAGTCCGGCCCCCAGGACCAAAAAGACACTGGAAACGGTTTCGCACAGAAACGGATAGCCAAAATCCTGCTGGCCGGCCAGCAGCAGATAATGAGGCGGGAAAGATTCCTGCTGCGGGATGCTTTCAATAAAAGCCAGATGCATGGGTAAGTCGCCGTAAGTGCTTTGCCCGCACCAGTAAGCACCATCCCGAAGCCAAAGTGTGTGGGTGAACAGCAGCCCGACCGTTACAGCCAGAAGCGGCAGTACACAGAACCAAAAGGAAGCCCCGGAGCTTTGCAGAGCAGGGGCGCTTTTTTGTTTTCGCAATTTCAGAACACACAAAATACCAATGAGAACAGACACTGCTAATGCACCGAGCGCAGCAGACAGGTGAAATCCCAGAACAAGCGCAAAAAGGGCCGGGAGCAGTTCCACAAGACTCAAGGCCAGAGCACCGGAAAGAACCAGCGTACCTTCTAAAGAAAGTTTGGGTGCCAGCAGTCGGGTCAGCAAAAATCCGGTCAGAACAAAAATGAACAGATAGAAAACGCTTGCAAGGCTGCCCATTTAAATACCCTCCAAGTCAAAAGGAGGTGTATATTCCTCTTTGGCACTGCTCTTTTGCTGCATATAACCCTCGGTGAACCCCAGGTCAACAGCCCGGTCGATGACCTGCCGATATTCCCAGGTGCTGATCCGGCGGCTCAGTGCCTTATGTTCGGATGCCTTGTAAAAAGGTGTGTACTGGCTCATCAGGCTGGGGATAAAACTGCCTTTGGGCAGGCTTGCCATGTAATCCAGAACCGCAAGGCTGTCTTTTAAAGAGCCGGGCAGAGCCAGATGCCGTAAAATAACGCCTTTTTTCAGGTAGCCGTCTTCACCCATTACCGGCGAACCGGTCTGACGCAGCATTTCAGCCACAGCTTTTTGGCAAACTTCAAAATAATCGGGGGCCCGGGAATATTCAGCCGAAAGCTCCGGCGAAACATATTTTACATCCGAAAGCCAGATGTCCACATAGCCTTCCAGAGAACGCAGGGTTTCAACCGTTTCATAGCCGCTGGTGTTCCAAACAACCGGCAAAGAAAAGCCTTCCTGTCGGGCTTCATCCAGTGCGGCGATGATCCAGGGCACCCACTGGGTACCGGTGACAAGGTTCAGATTGGCTGCGCCTTTTTGCTGGATCTCAAGAAAAATCTGAGCCAGACGATGAACCGAAATAACCTTGCCCAGACCATTTTGACTGATTTTATAGTTTTGGCAGTAGCAGCAGCCCAGACTGCATCCGGTGAAAAATACGGTTCCGCTGCCTTTTTCACCGCTGATGCAGGGTTCCTCCCAGAAATGGAGTGCAGCTCGGGCGGCTGTGAGCTGCCCATCGGCACCGCAGACGCCCCGGGCCTGAGTTCGGTCGGCACCGCAGCGGCGGGGACAAAGTGTACAATGTTGGGGAATAAGCATGAGTGATCCTCCCTCAATTTGGAATACATATTTTCGATGAATATTGTATCATATTTACCCCAGAATGTGTTATAATGTTTGTCGGATGACGATTGTATAAGAAATCGCGTTGAAAGGGCAAAGAAAGGAGCTGCTAAATGGGAAAAAGCAATGCGGACCAGGTTCGTGAGAATTTAAAGTTTCTCACGCTGCTGGCTCGGGAATATCCCAACATTGCCAGTGCGTGCAGCGAGATTATCAATTTGCAGGCAATCCTGCGGCTGCCCAAGGGAACCGAACATTTTATGAGCGATTTGCACGGCGAAGCAGAAGCCTTTACCCATATCATGAACAATGCTTCCGGAGTTATCAAGGAAAAGGTTGACCGGGTGTTGGGTGATACGGTGTCTCCGGAAGAACGGGCCGAGTTTGCGACCCTGATTTATTATCCGATACGCAAGCTGGAACAGCTCAAGAAAAAACAAAAAGATCTGGATGCCTGGTATCGGCAAACGCTGTACCGGCTGATTGATGTCTGTCGTGTGGTTTCCAGTAAACACACCCGCAGTTATGTGCGCCGGCATCTGCCAAAAAACTATGCCTATATTCTGGACGAGCTGTTGCACGCCCATTTTGAAGACCATGACAAAGAGTGCTATTATGACCAGATTCTGACCAGCATTATTGACATTGGCCGGGCAGATGATTTTATTGAAGCGCTTTGTGAACTCATCAAACGTCTGGCTGTATACAAGCTGCACATTCTGGGGGACCTGTTTGACCGTGGACCCCGGCCGGATCAGATTCTGGAACAGCTGATGGCCCATCATTCGGTGGATATTCAGTGGGGCAATCACGATGTGGTTTGGATGGGTGCAGCTGCCGGAAGTCCGATTTGTATTGCAACGGTTATCCGAACCAGTCTTGCCTACAACAATATGGAAGCACTGGAGGATGGCTACGGCATCAATCTGCGGCCGTTGACCTTGTTTGCAGAGACGGCATACAGAGATTGTGATGTACATCATTTCTATCCCAAAACAGACGAGAGCAGAGGGCCATATCAGCGGAGTGAGCTGGCACGGGTGG
>SAMEA104404097__coassemble_2669_pt1 | contig 11902 bp, 10 predicted proteins | sample SAMEA104404097__metabat2_low_PE_069 | metagenome-assembled genome bin SAMEA104404097 (sample SAMEA104404097) | Balaenoptera acutorostrata
AAGTTTTCTTTGTCAAGAACTTTTTTCTGATTTTTTCGGCCCGCTCTGTGAGCGCTGCTCCCTGTTTTTTGGGTGCTTGACTATAATACCATTCTGGCACACAAATGTCAACACTTTTTTCATTCTTTTTTCAATGTTTTTTCATTATCCTCCTTGCATGCCAAACAACCCGCTGTTATGATAGAATTATCAATTTGTTCTTATACTATATAATACATATATAATCGGGAGGCTTTCGGATGGTACTGACCGTAAACATTGGCAATACTCATACCTGTGTGGGAGCTTATTCAGAGGAGGGCAAAGCCCTCCTCTCTGCCAAGCTCTCCACTCTCACCCGGCGCACGGCTGACGAATACCGTCTGGCATTGCTGGGACTTCTGACCCTGGAGGGACTGGAGCACACCCCCATTACCGGAGCCATTGTCGCCTCGGTCGTACCTGGACGCACCCAGTCTCTTTTGGATGCTTTACACGCTATGACTGATTGCCGTATCCTCACAGTCGGACCCGGACTCAAAAGCGGTCTTGCCATTCGTATTGATGATCCTGCCCAGCTGGGCCCCGAAATTCTCTGTGCAGCCGTAGCTGCTCTTAAGCTGGCTCCGCCTCCGCTGGTTGTTATTGCAGCAGACACTGCACTTTCCATGATTGCGGTCAATGCCAAAGGGTTTCTTGTAGGCGGTTTGATTCTGCCGGGCCCCCAGGCTGCACTGAACGGACTGGTAGACGGTACCGCACAGCTTCCGCAGGTGGATCTCTCCGCCAAAGGTCCGGTATCCTCGGTTCTGGCCTCCTCCAGCACCGCCTGTCTGCGGGCGGGCGGTATTTTGGGTACTGCCGCCATGCTGGACGGTCTGCTTCACCGATTTGAAACCGAATTAGGTCAGTCCATTTCGGTCATTGCCACCGGTGCATTGCCGGACACCATCCTCTCCGCCTGTGAAAGTACCATCCGCTATGCTCCGCACCTGATTCTGGATGGTATGTTTGCCATCTGGAAACGAAATCAGCGTTTCTGAATTTGACTCAGCCGCCGGGTTTTCCACATTTTCTTCTCGTTTCGTGGAAAACCCGGCTCTTTATTTAATATAGTATTGCCTGCCCCATTTTCAGGGATTGTCTTCGACTTTTCCGGTCAAAAAAAGCCCTTTACAAATTGAACCCGAATGTGGTACAATGTTTTCTGCACAATGGAATATGCGTCCGTAGCTCAGTTGGATAGAGCGTTCGGCTCCGACCCGGAAGGCCGCTGGTTCGAATCCAGTCGGGCGCACCATAAAGAAACGGTTCACCGCAAGGTGGGCCGTTTCTTTATTTGGAAGCCGGATTCGAACAGGGCGTAAAGAAAACAGTCCGGTGGACTGTTTTTAGCCCGCGGCCTTCGGCGAATCCAGTCGGGCGCACCATAAAAAAGGGACTCACCATATGGTGAGTCCCTTTTTTATTACCAAACAGAAAGTTCTTAAAAACCGATACATCAACCGATACATCAACCGATACATCAACTGTTATATCAATACATCAACTAATACATCAATTGCTCTATCGATATATCAACTCTGTTGGTGTTGTATCCGCTATTATTCTGTTTTTCTATAAATGAAATGTTTACCCTTTCTTTCCTTTTTGACAAGTCCTTTTCCGATTAAACGATTCAACGCTACAGATGCTCCTGACGTAGTTGTAATCCTTGTTATATCCACAACTTGCTGTGTTGTAATAAAACCATTTTCACAAATATACGCATAAATGCTCTGATCTGTATCGATTAAGTCTAGTTCTTTTGTTGATAATTCAAAAACCTCGATTTGGTCTGGTTGAATTTCGTAGTTTTCATTTAGGTGATATTTTGTCCATCGCCCATTTGAGTCCCCAATGAGCATTCCTTTTTGAGTTAAATTATACAGTAGCTTTCCTACATCTGTAGAATGCATACTCAGTAAAATCTGTATCTCTCCATTTGTAATTTCTTTTTCTAAGAACGCTGTGCATAGAATAATTTGTTCTTCACTACTCAAGTGATCATAATTTGCCCCCATATGCTGATACAGATAATCGCTGCACTCCTGTGGCATCAACGAGCGTGTCCAAAGTTTCAGTTCAACTAAATGCAATTCCACATTTTCATTTAGATCCGGCTTTCTCCAATGTTCTTCTGCCCACGCATTCAAAATAGTTGGAAAGCCTGATCCAATATTGTCACCAAGCCCTATCATTCTAAGCATTGTTTGGATATGTGGATTTCTTGCTCGTGAATTTCCACCTTCATAAATCGCTTCAATCGGAATCTTTAAATTTCCAGGATTTGAAAATACAAAACCATCATCTTTTTTAACGATTTTCAAAACACCTGTTATATGATAATCGGAATGTATAACCAAGTTTATAACCGCTTCGCGGATAGCTTTATGAACTGCAGTATCATCGATTCTGCTCATTCCTTCCAAACGAAATGGCCTTTTTATCCCACTGGAAAGTTTCGGCATCACTCTTTTTATAAATGTATAAAGATTGTTTTCCCACATACCGTCATAAGTAAGTCGATCACTCCACCTACTTCCGGGCATCAACTCACTCTCATCGATATAATCCATCCGTATATTATCAAAACGATCTCTTATGGCAAGTCCTTTTCCAAACATCAGCAATCCTGCCGTAGTCAATCCTTCCTTGCCGGTGGATCGTTCTACTTTATATCCGCCCAAATTTCTAAGAAAATTTTTGTTGTCTAAACTATTCCAAACATGGTCCGGATTTTTCATTTCGTATTCAATCCGATATGCTTTCAGCGTTTCAGGATCAATATCCTCCATCGTATATCCATCCAATAAGCCTCCATCAATTCCAGCATCACTTGCATCTCGAATCATAGCCTTGACTTCTTCTTCCGTACAGTGATAGTCTCCCTCGTGATTCCTTTTGTAACTTCCTTTTAATGGGTTATTATTAATAAAAATTGGTTTTTGCTGATAACTTGCACGGGGAACGTTTATTCGAACAATCGACTTTCCTTTATAGATTTCTGTCGTTACGTCGTCATCCACTAAAATATTGGTATTCACTTTATCACTGTTTAGCGTATTCCAAAAATCCCGAATAATTTGATCTGCATTTTCTACTCCGCTAATGCAAAATCGATTTTCTGCATTTTTCTCTTGCAGATCTTCTTCTATCCCCAGTAATATCGTTCCTCCGCTTGTATTCGCAAATGATGAATATGTTTCCCACACTGCTTTCGGCACTGCATTTTTCGCCTTTTTACATTCCAATATAATCCGTTCGCCATATTGAAGCAACTCCGAAATTTTTTCTTTTGCCATTATTTTTACCTCTTTATCCGGATATTCCTTAATCGAATTCTTATTACATTGTATCCGATTTGCAAAGATCAAGCAATGCATCTACACAGCATTCCATTTCTACAATGGAGTTTCGAGCAAACTTTTTCAATCTATCATAAACCAATTTGAGTATCAATGGCTTTCTTTTATCCATCCCCTCTCCAATAGACACACAAAACCCGTTGTGGTATCCTATTAAAAAAGAAAGGAGCTGAAACGATGCAGCTGAACACTTTGGGTGCCGTCCATGATTTTCTGAAACGCTTTGTACAGCCGGGCAGTTTTTGCATTGACGCCACCGCCGGAAAAGGAAGAGACACCGCTCTGCTCTGTCAGCTGGCGGGCGAGAACGGCCGGGTACTGGCCTTTGATATTCAGCAGGATGCTGTCAACGCCACCAAAACCCTGCTGGAGCAGCAGGGCCTGTCCGCCGAGGTGATTCTGGACAGCCACGCCAACATGGAACAGTACGCCGAACCCGAAAGCGCAGACTGTGTGGTTTTCAATCTGGGCCGTCTGCCGGGCGGGGACCCCAAGATCTTTACCCATGCCGACTCCACCCTGCAAGCCATTGATGGGGGCCTGCATCTGTTAAAAGAGGGCGGCATTATGTCCATTGCCCTCTACTACGGCGGAGAAAACGGCTACGAGGAACGGGATGCCGTTCTCAAACACCTGCGCAGCCTGGATGACCGTCGCTATACCGTCCTCATCTGCGACTGGGCTAACCGCCGGGGCGAACCGCCCATGCCGATTTTTGTCTGGAAAGAACATTGAAAGGATTTTTCGCCCATGGACCTCTCCAATCGAATCGAAACCTTGCTGCAGCCGGGCACCATTGTGTCCCACTTTAAGCGGGACGCCGCCGACTGGCCCGACCCCATGCAATATCTTTACGAAATCATCGGCATTGCAAAGCACAGCGAAACCCGCGAAGAGCTGGTGGTTTACCGCGCCCTTTACGGTGACGGCGGCCTTTACTGCCGTCCCAAAGAAATGTTTCTCAGCCCGGTGGACCGGGACAAATACCCCAACGCAAAACAGCAATACCGCTTTGAATTTTTCTGTACCGACCGCTCCACCCTGTAATCAAAAGCAAACGGCACCCGGGCCAAAGCCCGGATGCCGTCTTTTTTATTTGTGTTCACCCACACTGAACCGCCGGAAGCCCTCGCCGTGGACCTCACTGGATTCCAGCACGATGGTGAACGCCTTTGGGTCCACCTCTTTGACCGTCTGTTCCACAAAGTACATCTGCTTGTTGTCGCAGGCACACATGACCACCTGCTTGTCATCTTCCTGATAACCGCCCGCGCCGTGCAGGATGGTGCTGCCTCGGCCGCAGCAGGAATCGATTGCATCGCAAACATCCTTACCCTTGTCGGTCACGATCATGGCCAGCTTTCCGGCATTGACGCCGTAAATCACCTTATCCACCGCCACTGCAAAAAGGAAGTTGATAATCATGCCGTATACAATGCCGTCCATGTCATCAAACAGGATGCCGCCCAGCAGGATGATGCCCACGTCGGACAAAAACGCGATCTTGCCCAGCGACAGATACGGTTTCAAGGCTTTTACCGCCATAATAATAAAGTCGGTACCGCCGGTAGACGAATTCTGCATATAGATGATTGCATAGCCGAATCCGCCCAGTACACCGGTACAGATGGCCGAAAGCATCCGGTTTCCGGTATAAACGGGAAACAGCGGGGCCACATAGTCGATCATAAACGACGAAATAATAATGCAGCGCACCGACCGAAGAAAAAACTGCCGACCCAGCAGTCTGTAACACAAAATAGCCACCGGCACATTGAGAACAATCAGCGTCAGACCAATGGGCAGATTGAACAGTCGGTTCAGGATCATCGAAATACCGGAAAATCCGGTCATGGGAAACTCAGATGCCACCGCAAAATTGTAAATACCAACCGCGATCAGGATACTGCCCAACACCTCATAGGCAATAGCTTTCAATTCACTTTTGTACCGATTCATTGCTTTTCTTTCTTCCTTTCCTATTAAAAAAAGAGCTTATCCGGATTTCAAAATTATCATCCGCATAAGCTCTTTTACTATTCTCAATAGTATCAAAAATAGTTTGGTTTTGCAAGGGCCAGCCGAAATCGCCTTATCGGCAAATTCGATCAGAACGCCCGCCTCTTCATCCCAGATGGTCAACTCGCTCGATAAAGTAATGCCGTCTTGGTGCATTCTGTCTGTCCCGATTGACAAAACCCGCCGCTTCCAGTAGTATCAGGATAAATGCTGAATCGATAAAAAGAAAAGAGCGGTGCGATTATGCGGATTTCAAAAATCAGCGCACAACAGATTGTTGAAGAGATTGGCGAACTGGTCCGCCAGAACATCAATCTCATGGATGAACACGGCATCATCATTGCCAGCAACGACCCGCTGCGGATCGGCAGCTTTCACCAGGGAGCCTACCAGATCATTCAGGAGCAGCTTCCGGAACTGTACATCACACCTGAGCTGGAAAAAGAGCTGGGGCTGATCCGTCAGGGAATCAACCTTCCAATCAAAGTCGAGGGTAAGGTCGAAGGGGTCATTGGAATCACCGGTTCGTATGACGAAGTTGCAAGCTATGGCCGAATCGTGCAGAAAATGGCCGAGATCCTGATTGGTGAGCGTCTTCGTCTGGATGCCGAACGTCTTGACCTTCGCATCCGCAGTCGTTTTCTGGAAGACTGGGTCCTTTCGGACAATTTGGCCAACCGGCACACGCTGGCCGAGCGGGGTCTTGCACTGGGAATTGACATCCGTCAGCCCCGCCGGTGCATGATTTTCAGTGTACGGGATCTGAGCCTGTATACCAAAACCTTTGAAGGCCAGCAAATTCTGGAACAGGCCGAGGCCACTGTCGAACGCTATATGACCCGTTATCCGGGAACCATCATCCTGCGTAACGCCGCCCGGCAGATTTTGCTTGTAAATCAGCGTCCCACATCCGAGATGCTCCGAATCGCACAAAATCTGATTGACCATCTCAACCAAAAATTCGACACCCGGTTTATTGTGGGTGTGGACGGAGAATCGGCCGATCTTCATACCGCCTATTTGCAGGCCAATCGGGCCTGGCAGGTAGCACCCCGGCACAAAACCCCTGCGGTCAGTTACGAAAATCTGGATATCGAACTGATTTTTGACCGCATCCCCGTGGAAGAAAAAGCACATTATCTCTATAAAATTTTCCGGGACTGTCCCATTCCCCGAATCCGGGAATATGCCGAACTGCTGGACGCTTATTTTGAATCCCAAGGTTCTCTCACTGCGGCTGCCGAAAAGCTGTACATACACCGCAACACCCTGCAATACCGTTTGCGCCAGCTGGCTGACCTGACGGGTCTGGATGCACGAAAACCCAGTCAGGCCCCCATGCTGTATGTGGCCCTGCAATTTTTCCGTGATCTGGAGCTGGAAAAAAAGCTGTAATTTTCCAACCCCGGCTCTGTCATCCTATTTCCTTTTGTCATCCTGAGCGCCAGCGAAGGATCTTTCCCTCTGCACCCATCTCAGCTGTCATACCTCCTGCCAATCTCAAAACGCTCCGCCATCCGGCCCCGGCCTTGTCATCCTGAGCGCCAGCGAAGGATCTTTCCCTCTGCACCCATCTCAGCTGTCATTCTGAGCTAAGCAAAAAATCTTTCCCTCCACCCCACCTCAATTCTCCCAATCGCCTTTTTCGACAGTCTCTACAAATTATTTTACTTTCTTCGGTTTTGTTGTTTTACAAGACAGGAAACTCATCGAATTTATGGTTTTCAGACCATAGCCTTTTTTCTTTCTTCTGAGGTATAATGGAATTAACAAAAGAGATTTGGTGCCGCTGTAAAAGGCGGGCAGTCTCTTAAAAATTTTGTCAGGAGGAAGAAAAAATGACAGGTTTACCCCTAATTCTTGCATTTGTTGTTGCCGTTGTCGTTATGATCGTGGCGATTTCCAAATTCAAGATTCATCCGTTCCTGTCAATCATGGGCGTTTCTTTGATTCTCGCTCTGTTGGCAGGCATTCCTCTGGTGGACACCGTAAATGCAGACGGTTCCACCACCGCCGGTATCGCAAAGGTAATTGGTTCCGGCTTCTCCGGAACCTTCAGTTCCATCGGTATCGTCATCATTCTGGGCGCCCTTATCGGTGCCATTCTGGAACAGACCGGTGCCGCTCTCAAGCTGGCCGACATGGTCGTTCGTCTGGTTGGCCGCAAACATCCGGAACTGGCCATTGAGCTGATGGGCTGGGTCGTTTCCATCCCGGTTTTCTGTGACAGCGGTTTTGTTATCCTGAACCCCATCCGCAAGGCACTGGTCAAGCGTACTGCCACTTCCAGCGTTGCCATGACCGTGGCACTGTCCGCCGGTCTTTACATTGCACATGTCTTTATTCCTCCCACGCCCGGCCCCATCGCTGCCGCCAATACTCTGGGCATCGGAGACAATCTGCTGCTGGTCATGGGCATGGGCGTTCTGGCATCCATTCTGCCTTTGATCGCCGGTTTGATTTTTGCAAAATACATCGGCAAAAAAGTCAAGAGTTCTGATGAACTGGCCGACAACAAGGCCGTCACCAAGAGCTATGAACAGCTGGTTGCCGAATACGGCAAGCTGCCCGGCGGCTTCAATGCCCTGGCTCCCATCCTGGTCCCCATCGTTCTGATGGCTCTGGGTTCTGTTTCCGCTATGGCTGGCTGGACCGGAATCGTTCATTCTCTGTGCACCTTCCTGGGCACTCCCATCATTGCTTTGACCGTCGGCACCATTTTTGCCATTGTCCAGCTCGCTCTGTCCGGCAAAATGAACGACTTTTACGAGATCTGCAACGATACCCTGAAAACCGTTGGTCCCATCCTGTTTGTTACCGCCGCAGGCGGTGTTCTGGGCAAGGTTATTGCCTCCAGTGATATGGTTCACTACATCACTCAGAACGCAAGCGTTCTGGAATCGGTCGGCATCCTGTTCCCCTTCCTGCTGGCTGCGATCCTCAAGAGCGCACAGGGTTCCTCTACTGTTGCAATCACCACCACTGCCGGCATCCTGGCTCCCCTGATGGGTGCTCTGGGCCTGGCAACTCCTGTAATGAGCGCATTGACAGTTATGGCCATCGGCGCCGGTGCTATGACTGTTTCCCATGCAAATGACTCCTATTTCTGGGTCGTCACCAACTTTGGTGAAATGACCCCCGATCAGGGATACAAAACACAGACCGTCCTGACCCTCGTACTGGGTCTTGCCTCTATGGTGGGCATCTTCCTGCTGTCTTTGATCTTCTGATCGCTCATTCTCCCTGGAACCGGCAGAGCGAATTCTTTCCCTCTGCCGGTTTTGTTTTTACAGAAAGGATGGTTTTTTATGGATCTGCAACTGCGTAAAACTGCGGACGCCATTGTTGCGGCGTCCATTCAGGCTGTACAGCCGGACGCTGCTGTCCGCCGGGCGCTGGAGGGCAGAACCTTCTCCGGCCGGGTCCGGCTGGTATCCGCCGGAAAAGCCGGCTGGCAGATGGCAAAAGCCGCCTATGATTGTCTGGGTGAACGAATTGAATCTGGCGTTGTTGTCACCAAATACGGCCACAGCAACGGTCCCATCGGCAATTTCCGTATTCATGAGGCCGGTCATCCGGTGCCGGATGAAAACTCTTTCTCCGGTACACAGGACGCACTGGATCTGGTTGGGGATCTTGCCCCGGAAGACACCGTCCTCTTTTTGCTGTCGGGCGGCGGCAGTGCCTTGTTTGAAAAACCGCTGGTTCCCGGCCCGGTCTTACAGGATGTCACCGGCCAGCTGCTGGCCTGCGGGGCTGATATTGTCGAGATCAACACGATTCGCAAGCGGCTTTCTGCCGTCAAAGGCGGCCGCTTTGCCCAGCTCTGCGCCCCTGCGCAGGTATTTTCCATTGTGCTGTCGGACATTTTGGGCGACCCGCTGGATATGATCGCTTCCGGCCCTGCCTGTCCGGACCAGAGCAGCTGCGAGCAGGCTCTTGCCATTGCAAAAAAATATCAGCTTCGTCTTTCGGACGAAGTTCGTCAGCTGCTGCATCAGGAAACCCCCAAACAGCTGGACAATGTAACCACTCAGATCACCGGCTCTGTACGGGAACTCTGTTCCGCCGCTGCCAAAGCCTGCCGGGAGCATGGTTATGAACCGATCCTGCTCACCGACCAGCTTTGCTGTGAAGCTCGGGAAGCCGGTTCTTTCCTTGCATCCATTCTTCGTACTCATGCCGGTACAGACCGTCCTCTGGCTTTCCTGGCGGGCGGTGAAACCGTGGTACACCTGACTGGAACGGGTAAGGGCGGCCGCAATCAGGAGCTGGCTCTTGCCGCTGCAAGCGGCATTCAGGGGCTGTCCGGGGCTGCTGTGTTCAGCATCGGAAGCGACGGCACCGATGGTCCTACCGATGCCGCAGGCGGTTATGTTGACTATCAGTCGGCCGCTGCATTGACAGAGAAAAAAATTGACGTTTTCTCGGTGCTGGCAAATAATGATGCTTACCATGCGCTGCAAGCCATTGATGGATTGATTCTCACCGGTCCCACCGGAACCAATGTGAATGATGTCTCAATCGCTCTGCTAGGCTGACGTTTTGCGTTACTGGGGGCTGTCGAATTCTTCGACAGCCCCTACGTTTTTTATTTTCCGTACTTTCCGTTTTCTGCTTTTTCTATCATTCCAGCCTTGTCCACCATCCCAAGCACAACTAAATGTCCTACCACCTCCTTTGTCATCTCCGCTTTCCCTCTCTCCTTGTCATTCTGAGCGCAGCGAAGAATCTTCCCTTCCCTCATTATCTCAGCTGCGCCCTTTCAATATCTCAAGCCCTGAAAAAGAACTTTTCATCCTCTCCATCCCAATTCACCCATTTGTTCCGTCATCCCAATCCCGCGAAACATCCTACCGTCCTCTTTATTATCTCCGCTTTCCCTCTCCCCTTGTCATTCTGAGCGTAGCGAAGAATCTTTTCTTCCCGCATTATCCCAGTTTTCTCTTTTCGTCTTCTGCTCTCCCCACCCGTTTCCAATCCCTCAAATCGTCCGATTTTTGACCAAAAAAGTATGACTATTTTCCGTCATAAGTACTACTTTCTGGTGAAAAATATCATTTTTTACCTGTGTTTCTCACAAAATTCTTTTGGTTTCTCTATTGTCTCTTGCACAAAATGCGGGAATCTTTCAGACGCTCGAAAAAAGCTTGCAAATCGCTTTATTTTGCGGTACATTTTAGGTATCAAATATCAACGCGCTTCTCGTTTATAGAAAGGATGGGTTCAAAATGGAACTTCTGTATAAGGGCAAGACCAAGGATGTTTACCAGCTGGAAAACGGCAATGTGCTGCTCAAATTTAAAGATGACTGCACTGGCAAAGATGGTGTGTTTGATCCGGGCGAGAACGCAGTTGGCCTGACCATCGACGGTATCGGCCGTGCAAATCTCGAAACTTCTGTTAAGTTCTTCGAGATTCTGAAGGCTGCCGGCATCAAGACTCATTATGTCTCTGCAAACCTGGAAGATGCCACTATGGAAGTCCTGCCTGCAACCGTATTCGGTCATGGTCTGGAAGTTATCTGCCGCCTGGTTGCTACCGGCAGCTTTATCCGCCGCTACGGTGATTACATCGAAGACGGCACCCGTCTGGAAGGCGGCTATGTAGAAACCACCTTCAAGGATGACGCAAAGGGCGATCCCCTGGTCACCAAGGACGGTCTGGTTGCTCTGGGCGTTATGTCCGATGAAATGTACGACAGCATGAAGGATCAGACCCTGAAGATCACCCGCATCGTTGCTGACGAGCTGGCTAAAAAGGGCCTGGATCTGTACGACATCAAGTTTGAGTTCGGCTACAACAACGGCGAAGTCATCCTGATCGACGAGATCGCTTCCGGCAATATGCGTGTCTACAAGGACGGCGCTATTGTTGATCCCGTTAAGCTGAATCAGCTGATTCTGGGCTAATTTTCTTTGTTCCTGCTCCATAAGGATTTTTATAAAAGAACTCCCGGCTTCCTCAAAAGCCGGGAGTTCTTTTTTCTCTCTGTGGACCGCTTTATCCCAAGATTCCAATGCCTGTTCTTCTCTGTCAATCCAAACACCCCATACACAGCCAGCCGCCATCCTTCTTACCTCTCCTGTCATCCTGAGCGTCAGCGAAGGATCTTTTCTCCCTCTCTATCCCATCTTTAAAAAGTCCTGTCATACTGAGGCCGTCAGGCCGAAGGATCTTTCCCACCCATTCATTGGTTCTCTCCCCAACCCTGTCATTCTGAGGAGCGTAGCGACGAGAAATCTTACCATCTTTCACCATCCCAGCCCCCAAAAAGCCTGTCATTCTGAGCGCAGCGAAGAATCCTTTCACATTCCATTCCTATCACAAAAAAGGAAAACCATCCCAATCCTTCTCCCCTGTCATCCGAGCAAAGCAAAGGATCTTACCTCTAAAAAATCAGTACACCTTCTCCAATAAAAAATCAGTACACCTTCTCCAATAAAAAATCAGTACACCTTCTCCAACATTGTCATCTTTCCGCTCCAATTCGCCCA
>SAMEA104404097__coassemble_2730_pt1 | contig 11705 bp, 9 predicted proteins | sample SAMEA104404097__metabat2_low_PE_069 | metagenome-assembled genome bin SAMEA104404097 (sample SAMEA104404097) | Balaenoptera acutorostrata
TCCAGCAAACGATGGGCAGTCTCGACCTGAGGCCATACGGCGCCCCATTCGGCCTCCTTGACGAAACCTTCCAGATGTTTACCGTTAAACTTGATACTCATTCTAAAAGTCCCCCTGTCCATTCGCTCCGCGGCCGTTGCTGTTGGGAGCGAAGGTTTTTTCTTTGTAATAACTATACCTTTTTGCAGCGCTAAAGTCAAGGTATATTGTGGGGGTTTGACAATTTTTTCAATATGCGAAAGCCGCATCCCAGAGTGTACGCAGTGCAAACTTGAAATCAAGCTCCGGAACTGCCTGTGCTGCACAAACCGGCCAGCTGCCCAATGTCTGTCCGTCTGCTGTTACAGTTACTGTGCCCAGCTGCTGTCCTTTTTCGACAGGAGCCGACACCACTTCCGGCAGTTCAAAATTGCTTTGCAAATTTTCTTTTTCGCCTTTTTTCAGCAGAATATTTTTTGGCAGATCGTATACAAGAGCGGTGCTTTCACCGCAGCCATCGGTTACCGCAACATTCTGCGGTGCATTTTCGGGCATCGGCACCGCTGCACTCTCAAAATTCGCAAATCCATAATCCAGCAGAGCTGTGGCTGCTGCAAACCGTTCTGCGCTGCTGGGACTGCCCAAAGCTACACCGATCAGCGAAAGTCCGTCCCGGGTAGCGCTGGCCGACAGACAGACTCCTGCCCGGCTGGTGGTGCCGGTTTTCAGTCCGGTCATGCCCGGATATCGCCGCAGCAGCTTGTTGGTGTTAATCAGCTGAGTCTCACCATTGCGAAGACTGTCCATCCAGATGGTAGTATACTCCATGATCTTGGGGTGCTTGGTCAGAATTTCCCGGCTCATGATCGCCACATCTTTTGCGCTGGAAATGTGTCCTTCTTCGTCCAGGCCGCAGGCATTTTTGAATGTGGTTGTCTCCATACCAAGCTCCACTGCTTTCTGATTCATCATTTCCACAAACGCAGGTTCAGAACCGCCGATGAACTCCGCCACAGCCACAGCCGCATCGTTGGCACTGGAAACACAAATCGCCTTGAGCAGTTCATGCAGAGTGAACTCCTCTCCCGGCTCCAGCCAGATCTGACTGCCGCCGGTTTCATACGCATGCTGTGATACCGGCACTTTATCCTTCAGGGTCACACGGCCATCCTCGACCGCTTCCAGTGTGAGCAGCAAGGTCATTACTTTGGTGATGGATGCAATGGGCACCGGACGCTCAGCCTCTTTTTCGTACAGCACCGTTCCGCTGTCCTGATCGATCAGGATGGCTGAACGGCAGGGCACATCGAAATTCGGGATTTCAAAGCGTCCTTTTTCCACCTCGCCTGCCGCATATGCAGGAAGACAAAGCGAGATCGCCAGCGCACAAAAAAGACTCAGCGCCGTCAATTTTTTCAACAACACAAGGCATCATCCTTCCATTTTCCAACTCAAAATCAGGCTCGTTCAGGAAATCTATATGCAGACCATCCCAGAAAATCGCCTGTCCGCTTGCGATTTTCAGTCTTGTGCCGTATAATGATTTTGTACCATTTTACAACGCAAGGAGAACAAAAATGCGCGTTAGTTTTTACACTCTCGGCTGCAAGGTGAACCAGAACGAAACCGGTGCACTGGAGCGGCTTTTCTCTCAAAATGGCTATACGCTGGCTTCCCCCGGTGAAGAAGCGGATGTCTATATCGTAAACAGCTGCACGGTTACCGCCGGCGGCGACAAAAAAAGCCGTCAATGGCTGCGTCGTGCCAAGCGCAGCAATCCCGGTGCTGTCACCGTGCTGACCGGCTGTTATCCCCAGGCTTTCCCCGAAGAAGCCGCTGAACTGACCGAAGCAGATGTTGTTATGGGCAACACCAATCGCCGTGCCCTGCTGGAAGCAGTCCACAAGGCTCTGACTGATGGGGAGCGGGTGGTTCAGATCGCACCGCACACCAAAACTGAGCGGTTTGAAGAACTGCCGGTCGAGCGCTTTGAGGTGCATTCCCGTGCCTTTATCAAGGTGCAGGACGGCTGCAACCGCCGGTGTGCATACTGTGTTATCCCCCGTGCCCGCGGTCAAAGCCGCAGTCGCAGCGAGGACAGTGTTGTTGCCGAACTGACCACTCTGGCTGCTGCCGGATACTCCGAAGTCGTGCTGAGCGGCATCAACCTGCCCAGCTATGGCCGGGACACCAACACCAGCCTGATTGAGTTGATCGAAGCCTGTGCCCGTGTGGAAGGCATCGAGCGCATTCGTCTGGGCAGTTTGGAACCGGACCTGCTGGACGATGACACCATCGCCCGTATGGCAAAAGTCAAAAAACTTTGCCCGCAGTTCCATCTGTCTCTGCAAAGCGGCTGCACCGCCACTCTGCGCCGGATGCGCCGGGTATATACCGCTGAGGAATATGCTCTGGTCGTTCGGAAAATGCGGGCAGCCTTTAACGGCTTCTGCAGCTTCACCACTGACGTGATCGTCGGTTTCCCCGGTGAAACCGAAGAAGAGTTTCAGGAAAGCGTACGGTTTGTACAGGAACTGGGTTTCCTGAAAGTCCACGTCTTCCCCTATTCCCGCCGCGCAGGCACTCCGGCTGCGGAATTCCCGGATCAGATCCCGGAACAGGAAAAGTCCAACCGGGTCCATCGTCTTCAGACCGCTGCGGATGAAGTCCGTACCCGCCTGATTGAGGAAATGCAGGGCAAAACCGACACCGTCTTTCTGGAAAAGCCCCTGAGCAGTTCTCTCTTTACCGGCTATACCCGTCTGTATGTTCCGGTAGTTGTTTCGGCTCCCGGCCATCAGCCCGGCGAAATCGTAACCGTCCAGCTGGAAAGCTGGGACGGCGAGCGCTGCCGCGCAACTGCCCTGTAACAAAGATACAACAAGCGGCCCCACATCCAAACAACGGATGCGGGGCCGCTCTTTTATTTATGGTTGAGCTGTGGTAAATTTGCCGTACAGTTCATACCGATTCAGTTCCTCCGGCTTGACCCCTTTAAACAAACATTCTTCATAGCTGTCTGCTGAATAGGGAATGTCTTGCATTGAGGCTGCATCTTTTCAAAGAAAAATCGGCACTCCGAAAATTTTCCGAGTGCCGATTTGTGTTTATTTCTTGAACCTGTTATGCATACGCCGGTTTTCGCTGACAGAGCTGCCAAATATATGTCAGCGCCCTGCGCAGCTGAGTTTCCAGTACAAAGAACAGCAGTCCTGCAGCCAGCGCAATGGCAAACTGACCCCATTCTCCCACTCCGTATTCAATGGTAAGGTACCGGGGAAATCCGGTGGAAAAATAAACTTTCTGCATTAAGTAAATATCAAATGATGCTTTTGCACAAAAGCTTACCGCACCCGTCAGCAGATTTTTTGGCTGCCAGGGCAGCAGCTGAATCGCCAGCTGAACTATCGCCGCTGTCAGCAGCAGTTCAAATCCCCGGGTTGACCAGAATCTATAACCTGCTATTCCGACGCCCAGGGCTAAAGCCGATGCCCAAAGCGGAATGCGTGCGCTGAATTTCCAAATCAGGATACCTGCATAGACATACAGGATGGCATAACCCACTCGCCCCGGTGTTCCCTGCGAAAAAGGCCAAAACCAGTATCCGGCAATGACCAGGACCGCTCCGCCCCACCAACTGACCTTTGCCAGCCGAAGCAAAAACGGAAACACCAGCAGCGTCACCAGCATCAGCGGGATAAAATACGCTCCCGGTCCCAATCCGCCGGCGGGCATCATTCGAGCCATTTCCCGAACTCGAAAATGATCTTCAATGGTTTTTTTGTAATGCCGCATCCATTCCAGACGGGGCCTCAGCAGCGAGTGATATCCTACTTCCAGTCCAAATGCAAGCATCCAGGGCCAAAGGATTCGCCCCAAATTGTGCAGCAGCATTCCCCGGAAATATCCGCAAATCGTTTGGATGCCGCGCCGCTCGGCCGCCATTGCATAGTTGATTCCGATAAGCAGAAAAAACACCGTCATCGCATTGACGATCAGCAGATTCCAGAGCCACCCTTCATGGTTGATGCTCTCCACACAATGTTGGATGAGCACCCCGCTGATGGCTATGGTCTTCATGAGATCGATGGGCCAAATATGGCCCTTGAGCTCCTTTTTCACACCGATTCCCCTGTTCACTTATGGTATTTGATGTGGTTGTTGATGGCAAATGCCCGGTACAGCTGTTCGGCCAACACCAGACGTGCCAGCTGATGCGGCAGTGTGATACGGCCCAGACTGATTTTATAGCGTGCTGCCTGTTTGACTGTCGGTGCCAAACCATGAGAAGAACCAATCACAAAACCCATATCGCCCTGACCGGATACTGCACAATCAGCAACCATTTCGGCCAGATCTTCACTGGATACCAGTTTGCCTTCCACGCAAAGAGCCACAATGACTGCGCCCTTGCGCACATTGGACAAAATCGCCTGGCCTTCTTTCTCCAGTGCTTTCTGGATCACAGCCGGACTTGCGTTCTTTTCGCTGATAGTCTGCTCCGGCAGTTCAATGATTTTAAATTCACACAGACCGTTCAAGCGCTTCTGGTATTCCGCAACTCCAGCAGCGCAGTAAGCAGCATTCAGTTTTCCCAAACAAATCAAATCAATTCTCTGCATATCAAAACTCCATCCATTCACTGGGTTCGTCCCGCTTCTGAGCCTGGACCCGTACATCCGGTTTGGGACGATACCCGGACTCTTCAATTCGATTCCGAACTGCATCCAGTGCCATTTGAGGCGTATTGTTTTCTCTGCTTAGATGGCAGAGGGCAAAATTTTTGCAGCCGTCCTGCATCAGTTCCAGCACCTTTTCGGCACAGTCGGTGTTATCCAGATGTCCCCGGGTAGATTCGATCCGGCGCTTTAAGTAGGCAGGGTACGGACCGTAACGCAGACTGCGCAGATCATAATTTGCCTCCAGGGCTACCAGATCCGCACCGGAAAGGCTTTCATGGACCGTATCGCTTAAATATCCCAAGTCGGTGGCAATCGCCATTACAGAACCGTCCGGGGCCTTGATTCGATAGCCGCAGCAAGGTACATCATGGCTGGTGGGAAATGCCGTAACTTCAAAACTTCCGATTTGTTCGGTCCGGTTTTCAATGGCAATCAGTTCTGCATTTGGCGGGGTCATGCCCATCTCATAAAGGTTCCCCAGTGTAGCAGCTCTTCCGTAAACCGGGACCGGATGATTTTTCAGGAACACCCGCAGTCCGCTCACATGGTCCGAATGCTCATGGGTCACCAGCAGGCCCTGCATCTTGTCCGGCGAAAGGTTCAGTGCCTTGAGTGCATTCACAGTAGCCCGGCAGCTTTTTCCGATATCGATCATCAAATATTCATCCCCGCAGCACACCACCGAGCTGTTGCCGGAAGACCCCGAATAAAGAGACGTAAAAAATGCCATTTTTGTTTTCCTCATCCTCTGTACTATCGCATAAAAAAGGGGCCGTCTGAACGGCCCCGCTTTTACCAGTTTGTTTATAATGCTTCCTGCATTGCAGATGCGGGTTCTTTTACGCGGCGAATATCCGCACCCAAATCCTGCAGCTTCTCCACCATACGCTCATAACCGCGCTCAATGTGGCAGATCTGATCGATCTCGCTTGTGCCTTTCGCAGACAGTGCTGCTGCAACCAGAGCTGCGCCTGCACGCAGATCCGAAGCATGGAGGCAGGCAGGCTGCAATTCGGTCACACCTTCGATTACAGCTACACGACCGTCCACCTGAATATTAGCACCCATGCGAGCCAGTTCATCCACATAACGGAAACGGTTTTCCCAGATTGCTTCGGTCACAATGGAAGTGCCTTTTGCCACACTGAGAAGTACACTCATCAGGGGCTGCATATCCGTAGGAAATCCCGGATGCGGCATGGTTTTGATATTCGTTGCGGTCAAATCGCCGGTACGGTATACCCGTACAGCGTCATCAAACTCTTCAACAACCACACCTGCCAGCTCCATCTTTGCTGTGATCGGCTCCAGGTGCTTGGGGATGACGTTCTTAACCAGAACATTACCGCCGGTGATGGCTGCTGCCACCATATAGCTGCCGGCTTCAATCTGGTCAGGAATGATGGAATAGGTGCAGCCATGCAGCACTTTGCAGCCCCGAATCTTAATCACATCGGTACCAGCACCGCGCACATCGGCACCCATCATATTCAAAAAGTTTGCCAGGTCCACAATATGAGGCTCCTTAGCTACGTTTTCCAGCACAGTCTGACCGTCTGCCATTACAGCACTAAGCATTGCATTCATGGTTGCACCGACCGAAACGGTGTCAAAAAACACATGATGACCAACCAGCTCCTTGCCGAAAACCTTGATGCGGCCGCACTCAACTGCATCTTCGGCACCCAGAGCCGAAAAAGCTTTCAGGTGCTGGTCAATGGGCCGGGGACCCAGATTGCATCCACCGGGCATTGCCACCTGACCTTCGCCAAAACGACCCAGCAGAGCACCCAGGAAGTAATAGCTTGCCCGCATCTGACGGGACAGCTCATCCGGCACTTCAGTGCAGTTCACATTGGTGGTATCGATCTCGTAGGTATTAGGGCCCAGCTTGCGTACCTGTGCGCCCAAATCGCTGAGAATCTCCAGCGAAACATCCACATCGCTGATTGCAGGCAAATTTTCGATCACACACTTATCTGCAGCCAGAATGGTTGCAGGCAAAATGCCAACAGCAGCATTTTTTGCGCCGCTGACCGTAACTTCGCCTACCAGGGGCTTTCCCCCATTTATAACAAATTTCTCCAATTTGAAACTCTCCTTCGCGCACTCGTACCTTACTGTATGACGTAACATCACACGGATTTATTATACAATGAACGTCAAAAAAATGAAACCCTTGCGGGTAGTATTCGCTTAAATTGTAACATCTATGCCAGTTTTCTAGCCAGTGTTTGAATTGATTTCGATTTGTCTGTGCAAAAAAACCGTACAGGAATCCAAATACCACAAAATCTGTCCCAGTCTGTACATACAGGCTGGGACAGAATTGCTGATTTTATTTGCTGGTAAAGAAGTTATGCGGATCGGTACGCACACCATTGATTCGGATTTCGAAATGGCAATGGTTACCGGTAGAATCACCAGTCGAACCGACATATGCAATCGGCTCACCCTGCTTAACGCTTTGTCCACGGGTAACGCCCAGTCGGCTACAATGTGCATACAGTGTCTGAATGCCATTGCCATGATTGATAATGACATAGTTGCCAAAATCATGGTGCCATCCGGCGGTTGTAACCACACCACTGTCCGCTGCATAAATCGGTGTACCGTGAGCAGCACAGATATCTGCGCCCTTATGGCCGTGAACACCCCAGCGGCTTACATAACGATAGCTGGGCACCGGCCACATAAATACGCCGCTGCCGACCTGTGCATACGAACCATTCTGCAGTTTCTTGCCCTGATGAATGATCTCGGGAACCGGGTCTTTGAGGCGGGTACGCTGGATCTCGGTATGTTCAGCCGGAGTATCACTGTCACCATAATAAACATTCTCATACACGACCTCATCCAGACCGTCTTCACCGTTCTGAACGGTTTTGGTCTGACCAAAGGACAGATCCTCAGAATCTTCCTTTTTAGTCGTAAATTTGATTGTCTCGTGTTCGGTGACCTTCTCAATTCGGCGCACTTCCAGATACGGCATAGACTGCTGAATAATCAGATCATCACCGATGTGCAGATTGTTCAGGATATCCTGCTGCGGGTTCATATCGATCAGCTGCTGGGTCGAAAGTCCATGACTGGATGCGATACCACTGGGGGAATCACCCTCTTTGACCTTGTAAACCAGCTCGCCCTGTTCTTCGCCGTCCAGCATATCAATAATGCTCTGGGCCCTTGCCAGGCTCTTTGCTGTATAAATACCGTCTTCGGTCGCAATCTCCTTGGTGAACTCTACCCGAAGATTGGGATTGCTCGGGTCCTCATAAGGAGCCTTCAAAGCTGCAATATGCTCTTCCAGCTGTTGACCCTCGGTTGTAACACCCACAATTTTACCGTTTACATACAGGGCCGTGGCGTCCACAATTTCGTTGCTGGATGCTTTCAGGATAGCATCAGCCACCTCATTCACCTGCATATTGTTGTCCGAAACGGCAATAGTATAAGTGGGCTGAATGTTCCAGTCTACTTTTTCATCGTTGACCGGTTTGATACGCTGTGCAATCTCTGCCGAAGCCTCGTCAAAAATCTGCTCGTTTGCCACATGGCCTACGACCTTGCCGTTCACTTCAACTGCAAGTGCATAATTATAGCCCAGTACGGTACGTACTGTATAGACCAATACACCGGCAGCCAATACCGGCATCACATAAACCAGGATGTTTTTCAAAAGCGGATAATACCGCTTTACACCGCGTCCCAAATAAACAGCACCCTGTTTGACCGCCTGCGTATGGGAGCTTTTCCGCTCCTCCTTCATCAGAGCGACCATATTGTGGATACCATTGTTGAAACGGCGGAAGGGTTCGGTTATATCCTGCCAGCAGGTTTTGAGTGCACCTTTAACGGCACCACCCAAAAACTTGCAGAGTCCGGTTACCTTTTGATATGTTTTCTGTACCAGTTTTTTGCTTTCACGTCCGGCTCTCAGAACGGTATACTCGCCCCAGAAACCTACGTTATACAAAAATTCACCCAGGACAGCAGTCTGCGGTTTCACTTTGGCCCATTGCCAAAAACGATTAGCCCAGCCTTTAACGGAACCATTCGAAGAAGTGGCTGCGTTTTCCGGCTGATGCTGTTGATTATCTTGTTTGACAGGCAGATCGTCCGCCTCCTTTCGTGATAACTCACACTTCTAATTATAGTCCTCCCCTGCTCATTGGCAAGTCTCTGGCAACTTTTTCAGGAAGATTTCAAGTTTTTTCACATTTCTTGCAGCAGCTTTTCCATGTCCTGCGGGATCGGACTTTCCACCCGAACCGTCATTTGCGTAACCGGATCTTTAAAGGAAACGACTGCACAATGCAGCGCATGACGACCGATTCGTTCTCTGCTTCCGCCATAAAACTCATCACCTGCAAGCGGATGTCCCAGATAGGAAAAATGCACACGCAACTGGTGGGTTCGCCCGGTCACCAGCACAGCACGCACCAGCGTATACCCGCAAACAGTTTTTTCAGCGGTATATTCGGTGCTGCTCGGTTTCCCTTCCGGGTCTACCCGGCGCAGAATGATGCTGTCCGGTGCTCGTCCAATCGGAGCCTCGATGATGCCCTGTTTGGGCAAAACGCCTTCGACCACTGCCAGATATTCCTTTTGTGCACTCTGGGCCAAACAAGATGCCGACCATGCATTTTTTGCACAGAGCACCAGTCCCGAAGTATCTTTGTCGATCCGGTTCACCGGACGAAACACGCCGGTTTTCCCTCTCGACTGCAAAAGGCCCATATAAGCATTGGCAAGAGTTCCGTCGTGATAATTCAGGGTTGGATGCACCGCCATACCTGCCGGTTTTTCCAGCACCATCACATGCTCACTTTCGTATGCAATCCGGATGGGCAGCTGTTGCGGCTCCACCGAGGTGGGCGGTTCCGGCGGCAGCGTAAAGGTAATGCACTGACCTGCATGCACCGGATCACAGGTCCGGATCGGAACTTCTCCGGCCCAAAAACCGCCGGATTCTTTTTTAACTGCTTTGATAAGGGTTGCCGAAACACCGCTGAACCGCAGAGAATCCCGCAGACATTGACCTTCGGCTTGTGGACCTGCCACAAAGCGCAACACTGTGTTTTGTGCCATTCGCCCACTCTCCCTTATACTATACTTGTATATCATACCATAAATCCGGTTTTTTCGCAAGGCAAGGAGATTTTTGCAGATTGTGAGCACTTTCAAACAAAACAAAGTCCCATGAAACCAGCCTTTTGATGCTGTGTTTCATGGGACTTTTCAAATCGTTGTCCGCTTTAAACGGCCAACTGAATGATTTTAATTAGTATGCAACGCCCTGAGCGACCATTGCGTTGGCAACTTTCAGGAAGCCGGCCACGTTTGCGCCAACCATCAGGTTACCGGGAACGCCGCACTCAACAGAAGCGTCATAAGCGCTCTTGTAGATCTGCTTCATGATGGTCTGCAGACGCTCGTCAACTTCCTCAAAGCTCCAGGACAGACGCAGGCTGTTCTGGCTCATCTCCAGGCCGCTGGTAGCTACGCCGCCGGCATTTGCTGCCTTGGAAGGACCATACAGGACACCTGCATCCTGCAGGATCTGAATTGCTTCGGGAGTAGAAGGCATGTTGGCGCCCTCAAACATAACAGAGCAGCCGTTTGCAACCAGTGCACGTGCACCGTCACCGTCCAGCTCGTTCTGGGTAGCGCAGGGCAGAGCGATGTCACAGGGAACGGTCCACAGATCTTTGTAGTTGGGATCGAACTTTGCATTGGGACGCAGAGCTGCGTAATCCTTAACCAGCTTGTGCTCGCCCAGCTTTACCTTCTTGAACAGTTCCAGATCGATGCCTTCCGGCTCGGATACATAACCGGAAACATCGCTGACACCAACGACCTTAGCACCCAGCTGGATGGCCTTCTCGCAGGCAAAGATGCCTACATTGCCAGTACCGCTGACGATAACACGCTTGCCTTCAAAGCTGTCGTTCTTCAGATTCTTCAGAGCTTCCTGAGTAAAGTAGCACAGGCCGTAACCGGTAGCTTCGGTACGAGCCAGGCTGCCGCCCCAGCCCACACCCTTGCCGGTCAGAACGCCGGTGAACTCGTTGCGCAGGCGCTTGTACTGACCGAACATATAGCCGACCTCACGGGCACCTACACCCAGATCGCCGGCGGGAACGTCGGTAAACTGACCGATGTGCTTGGACAGCTCAGTCATGAAGCTCTGGCAGAAACGCATGATCTCGCCATCGGATTTTCCGGTGGGATCGAAGTCAGCACCGCCCTTGCCGCCGCCCATGGGCAGGCCGGTCAGGCTGTTCTTAAAGGTCTGCTCAAAGCCCAGGAACTTGATGATGGACGGGTTTACGCTGGGATGGAAACGGATACCGCCCTTGTAAGGACCAATAGCGCTGTTAAACTGAACGCGATAGCCGCGGTTCACCTGAACCTTGCCCTCGTCGTCCACCCAGGATACGCGGAACTGAATCATGCGCTCAGGCTCAACCATGCGCTCCATGATGCCGTTCTTCTCATACTCAGGATGTGCATCCATAACAGGCTCCAGGCTCTCAAAAACCTCGGATACGGCCTGCAGAAATTCGGGCTGATCGCCGTCACGCTGTTTGACCTGCTCGAATACACGCTTCAGATATTCATTGGTAAGCATAAATTCTTTCCCCTTTCAATTTAAAGCTCCCGCCGCCCTCTTTTCGGCAAGAAGCTCATTTCTAGAGATATTATAGAGCTTTCGGGCTCTTAATGCAAGAAAAAACAGGTTACAGAATCAATATCTGGCACAAAATCGATCTTGGCCTTGCGCAAACGGCTCAAATGTGGTATAATTTTTTGCGGAAAACGAGTGGCTCATACGGCAGCGGGGCGGCATTGCGTCCGCTCTGAGGAAAGTCCGGGCTTCACAGGGGAATGGTAACTGCTAACGGCAGCCGGGGGTGACCCCAGGGATAGTGCAACAGAAAGAAACCGCCGCTTTTGCGGTAAGGATGGAAAGGCGAGGTAAGAGCTCACCAGCGCACTGGCGACTTTGCGGCTATGTAAACCCTACCAGAAGCAACACCC